>Ga0256830_1000502_pt1 | contig 31005 bp, 32 predicted proteins | sample 128326metaG_FD_190537 | JGI IMG/M metagenome (GOLD analysis project Ga0256830, IMG submission 190537) | Hydrothermal vent microbial communities from Lau Basin, Pacific Ocean - 128-326 | ecosystem: Environmental > Aquatic > Marine > Hydrothermal vents | place: Pacific Ocean: Lau Basin | collected... | reverse complement strand
GGACTCGCCGACGCACCCCGATGGTTCGCCCGCGGCCGGCGGGCCCCCCTGGCGCTGCGGGCCGGGCTGGTCCTCTACGACCTGTTGGGTGGTCCCGGCCGGCCCGGCGAACGGCACCGTCGACTCGACACCGCCGAAACGCTCCGACGGGTCCCCGGGCTGCGACCCGAAGGGCTGGTCGGCGGATTCGCCTATTCGGACGCCCAGACCGACGACGCCCGCCTGGTCGTCACCTTGGCGAAGACCGCCGTGTACCGGGGTGACGCCGTGGCGGTCGGACGGATTGCCGCCCGACGGCTCCACCGGGACGGCGACGCCTACGTCGCCGAGTTGGAAGACCGCGAGTCGGCGTCCCTCTTCGAGGTGCGAGCGGGGGCGGTCCTCGCCGCCACCGGCGCCTTCGACCTCCCCGGGGTCGACGGCGCAGCCCCCCACCTCCAGCTGGTGCGCTCCAAAGGGGTGCACATCATCACCGAACGTTCACGACTCGGGATCGGCGACGACGCCGTCGTGCTTCCCGAGACCGAAGATGGACGGGTCCTGTTCGTGATCCCCTGGCTGGACCACGTCATGGTGGGGACGACCGACACCCCCTACGACGGGGACCTCGCCCATCCCCGGCCCGACCCGGAGGACATCGAGTACCTGATTCGCCATGTGGTCGACTACCTCGACGTCGCTCCCTTCACGCCCCTCGCCGCCTTCGCCGGGCTTCGCGCCCTCGCCGACACGAAGGCGGGTTCCACCGCCCGGGCGTCCCGAGAGCATCTCATCGCCGAACCCGCCCCCGGCTACGTGGCCGTGGCGGGCGGCAAGCTCACCACCTACCGGCGCATCGCCGCCGAAGCGTCCGACCGGGTCGCCGCCCACCTCGGGGTGCGGCGGGCCGGCCGCACCGACCGGATCGGCCTGGTCGGCTCGGGATCCGACCTCGAATCTCTCCGGTCGGGCCTGGTCCGTCTCGGCGTCGACGCGTCGGACGCCTCGGCCGTGACGGGACGTTACGGAGGGGAGACGGCCCGGATCCTCGAGATCATGCGGGACCGACCCGAGACGATCCGACCCTTGGGCGGGGGGGTCGTCGCCGCCGAAGTCGTCTACGCGGCCCGCCACGAAGCGGCGACGACCGTCGCCGACGTGGCGCTTCGCCGCACCCATCTCGGATGGTTCAGCGCCGACCACGGTCGGGGAGCAGCCCCGACGGTCGCCGGGCTGTTGGGCGACGAGCTCGGCTGGTCCGACGCCCAGCGCAGACGGGCCGTCGCCGCCTACGAGGAGGAGCTGGCGGCGGAGGCGCTGTGACCGACCCTCAAGCCCAACCCAAGGTCCGTTCCACTGCCTGGGCCCACCGGGACATCAGCCTGGCCCGCTCGTCGTCGTCCATGGCGGGGACCCAGCGGCGGTCCTCCTGCCACTGGGCTCTCAAGACGTCGACCCCGTCCCAGTAGCCGACCGCCAGACCGGCCGCGTAGGCGGCCCCGAGGGCGGTGGTCTCGGCGACGCGAGGTCTGATCACCGGGACACCCAACAGGTCGGCCTGGAACTGCATGAGGAGCTCGTTCTGCACCATCCCCCCATCCACCTTCAGCCCGGTGAGCGCCACCCCCGAATCGGCGTGCATGGCGTCGAGCACCTCCCGGGTCTGGAAGGCGGTGGCTTCGAGAGCGGCCCGGGCGATGTGGCCTTTGGTGGCGAACCGGGTCAGGCCCACGATCACACCCCGGGCGTCGGACCTCCAATGGGGTGCGAACAGCCCGGAGAAGGCGGGGACGAAGTAGACGTCCCCGTTGTCCTCCACCTCGGCGGCGAGGGTCTCCACCTCGGCGGAGGAGGCGATGAGTCCCAGGTTGTCCCGGAGCCACTGGACGAGGGCCCCGGCGATGGCGATCGACCCCTCCAGGGCGTAGACGGGGGGCTCCGACCCGATCCGGTAGGCGACGGTGGTCAGGAGCCCGCTCTCGGACGGGACGGCTTCGGTCCCGGTGTTGAGCAACATGAAACAGCCCGTCCCGTAGGTGTTCTTCGCCTCCCCCGGTTCGAAGCAGGTCTGGCCGAACAGGGCGGCCTGCTGGTCGCCGAGGATCCCGGCGATCGGCACCCCGGAGAGGACGCCCACCCCCGTTCCGTACACCTCCACCGACGGTCGGATCTCGGGAAGCATGGCCGTGGGCACACCGATCTCCGCCGCCAGGTCGGCATCCCAGCTCAACGTGGCGAGATCCATGAGGAGGGTACGGGAGGCGTTGGTGACGTCGGTGACGTGACGGCCGCCGTCCACACCGCCGGTGAGGTTCCAGGTGAGCCACGAGTCGACGGTGCCGAAGGCCAGTTCGCCCCGTTCGGCCCGTCCCCGGAGGTCCAGTTCGTCCAGGATCCAGCGGACCTTGGGGCCGGAGAAGTAGGTGGCGAGCGGCAGCCCGGTGACCGGCCGGAACCGGTCGGCCCCGTCCCGACCACCCAGGTTGCGGCAGAGCTCGTCGGTGCGGGTGTCCTGCCAGACGATGGCGTTGGCGACGGGCCGGCCCGTCGCCCGATCCCAGACGACGCTGGTCTCCCGCTGGTTGGTGATCCCCACCCCCGCCAGGTCCCCGGCGTCGATCCCTGCCGCGCCGAGCGCCCCGTCGATCACCTGCCAGGCCCGTTCGACGATCTCGAGGGGGTCGTGCTCCACCCAGCCTGGCCGGGGGAAGATCTGACGATGCTCCCGCTGGTCCGACGCCACCACCTGCCCGGCGGCATCGAAGATCATGAACCGTGTGCTGGTGGTTCCCTGGTCGAGGGCTCCGACGTACCTGGTCACCGCGATCCTCCCTCTCCGTTGGAGGACTCCGACGGTAGCGCCGGGCCGGTCAGGACACGTCGGGTTCGAGATGCATCACGGCGTCGTCGGTCCACTGGGTGGTCCCGTTCCACCAGAGGAACCCGGTGATCCACTGGTGGTCGAAGATGATCCGCACCCCGATCCAGTCCCGGACGGCACCGTCGTTGTCGCGGCTCGCCTCCGGCCAGGTCTGCATGATCGGATACCAGGTGCCGCACCGCAGCGTGGCCGGGTCGTCGGTGGGCAGGGCAGGACGGTACCGCTGCTGGTTGGAGCCGAGCGTACCGTTGGAGTCGGACTCGTAGATCCACAGCTCGGAGACGTCTCCCGAGTTGATGGCCTGGAGCGCCCCGGCGGCCGCCTCCAGGATCAGACAGTCGGCGTCGACGGTGTCGCCGGCGGCGGCGCCGACCCGAACCCCTTCCCGGGTGGCGGCGGTGACGCTCAGCCAGTCCCGGAACGCCATCCCGTATTCGAAGGCTCCGATCGCCAGCATGAGCAACGTCATGAAGATGAGGGCGAACTCGACGGCCGCGGTGCCGTCGTCCTTGGCGCCTCGGGGGAGACGGTCACGGACCATTGGGGACCAACCTCACCGGGTTGCCGATCACCCGCGCCTTCCAGGTGGTGCGGTCGTGGGCGTTGTTCATGTTGAGCTGGGCGGTCCACCAACAGTTGGCGCCGCAGGTGTAGGTGGCGGGGATGTCCACCGTCGCCACGATCCACTGGCCGTTGTAGATCCGCCCAGTCGTGTCGATGTCGCAGGCTCCGGTCCCGCTGGCGGTGATGACGCCGTTCTCGTCTTCGGCGTACCACGAGCAGGTGGCGGTGGTTCCGTCCGGCATCTTCACGACGAAGCTGGTGGGTCCGTCGGCATCACCGGGGTCGAAGAACGACAACTCCAGTTTCTTCCCGGCGTGGACTTCCGCCACCTCGGCCAACGTGAGGGTGGCCGTCCCGCTGATCCTGTTCGTGAAGATCGACATGTCGTTGATACCGTAGACCCGAGGGTTGGGTCCCGACCCGGCGTTGGCCCGGACGGCGTAGTGGTTCGACGCCGCGGCGTACGAGCCGGTGGTCCACACCCGCAACACGTAGATCCCCGGTGTCACGGGCCCGCTCAGCGCCGGACAGGAGATCGTCCGCCACTGGTTCTTGTAGGTCGACGGGTTCTCTTCGGCACCGACGGAGAGCTGACATCCCAGGGGCGGGTTGTCGGTCGGGTCCTGGGGGGTGGCGTCGACGCCGTAGAGGGCGAAGTTGGTGGTGAAGTCGGGCGTGTGGTTGTAGTCGACCCGGGTGTCGCCGGTCTCCTCGTCGAGACTCGACCTCTGGTAGAAGCCGGCGTCGTAGATGTCGACGGTGACGTTGGCGACACCGCTCGCCACCTCGATGGCGTAGTAGTAGCCCTCGGGGCGGTAGTCGGGGTTGGTGGACGTGCAGGTCGAAGGGGACGAGTTCTCGATGCACTTGGTGGCGAAGGGGTCCCCCTGGTGCTTCTGGGTGTAGGGAGCCTGGATCCCGGCCCAGAAGTACTGGCTGGGGTCGTTCCCGTCGCCGAAGACGTTGGAGTCGCTCCCCAAGGGGACCGGCTTGACGTACTCCGCCGTCGACTTCCGAGCCAGCGTGAACTCGCTCATCCCGAACACCCGGAGGAAGAAGGTCGGCACTTTGGTGGTGAGGGTGACTTCGAGCTTGTTGTCGGCGAGCTGGGTGACCGTCATCGTCGTGTTCCCGCCGACGGGGAAACCGTTGGCGCCTGCCGCGGCCTGGGCGTCGGCCGTCGCCTCGGACAGGAACCCGGGCAGGTACACGACCCCGGCGAGGGCGGCGGCGTCCGCCGCCCGCTGGAGCCTCGTCTGGTTCAGGTAGGCCCAGCCGAGATCCACGGCGAAACTCGCCATCCCCAACAGGACGAACATCATCGAGGCCACCCAGATGAGGGTGGCGCCTCGTTCGTCTTCGATCCGGTCGCGCCCACGCTGGCGCCACCGGAGCCGCCGTTCCCTGGTCATTCGAACGCCTCCGGTTCCATCCTGATGATCGTCGTCTCGTTGAGGGTGTAGCTGCCGACGAACGGTGGGAATCCGGTGATCCAGTTCCGGTCGAGGATCACGCGGACACCGATGATGTCGAGGGGTGTCGACCCGACCGTCACCTGCCGGGTGGTGGACGGCCAGGTGACCGATTCGCTCCAGCTGGCGCAGTCGTTGACGTCGCCTGCCTGGTAGGTCCACACGTTCGTCTTCGATGCGATCTGGTTCCCGTCGCTGTCCGCCTTGTAGATCTCGATCCGTTGCAGTCGACTGATGTCGGCGGCGTCGAGGGCGGCCACGGTGGCGAGGAGGATCTGGCAGTCGGCGTCGAGGGCGTCACCGACGAACGCACCGACCCGGGACCCTTCGCGGGCGGCGTGGGAGACGGTGAGGAAGTCCTTGAACGCCATCCCCAGTTCCAACAGACCCACGATGAGCAGCACCAGGATGGGGAAGACGAGGGCCATCTCGATCATGGCCGCGCCGTCCTCTGAGCGCCGACCCGGGCGCCGTGTCGTTGTCCACCTCGTCACGCGCAATGCTCCCACTCCCCAGGCGGTCGCCAGCCCACCACCCCGACCCGGGTTGATCCGACCATCAGGCTATCGGCTCGTCCCGTCCAGGTCTACACCAGATTCTCGGCGTCCGACGTCACCGCAGCCGTCAGCCGGGGGATGGACGCCGGCGTCCGGCGAGCTCCCGGGCTGCTTCGGGGTCGACGATCCACGTCTCGACGACGTCGGCGGCGTCCTCCACGATGAGGTCCACTTCGGGACGTTCCCGCGGCGAGAAGCGCCGGAGCACGTAGACGGCCGGGTCCATCCGCCCCGGAGGACGTCCCACCCCCACCTTGAGTCGGGCGAACAGGTTGGTGCCGAGGGAGCGCTCGAGGGACCGAACACCGTTGTGGCCGCCGCTTCCCCGCCCGGAGACGAGCCGGAGCCGGCCGAAGGGGAGGTCGATGTCGTCGTGGACGACGAGGAGATGGTCGAGGGGGAGCCGGTAGTAGTCGACGAGGGAGCGGACCGGCCCACCCGACTGGTTCATGAACACCATCGGGGCGGCCAGCAGGACCTTGCGACCCGAGATCTCCACCGTGGCGGTCTCGCATCGGGTCCGCCGCATGCGGCGGAACGTCCCGCCGTGGCGGCGTGCCAGTACGGCGACCACTTCGTGGCCTACGTTGTGCCGGGTTCCTTCGTATTCGGACCCCGGGTTGCGGAGCCCGACGACGATCCGCACCGGCCTACTCGGCGCCTTCGTCCTCGGCTTCGGCTCCGGCCGCCTCGCCTTCGGCTGCGGCCTCCTCCTCTTCGCCCTCGACGAGCTCTTCTTCTTCGACCTCCGCCACCTCGGCCACCGCCGGGGCGGTGATGCTCACGACCACCTCGTCGGGATCCTCCAGGTAGGTGACGCCTTCGATCTCGGGGAGGTCGGCCACCCGGAGGGCGTCGCCGATCCGGAGCTCGGAGACGTCCACCTCGATGGCCGGGGGGATCGCGGTCGGAAGCGCCTCGATCTCCACCAGGCTCCTGACCATCGACAGGATGCCCCCCTCCTTCACCCCGGCGGCTTCCCCGACCGGATGGACGGCCACTTCGGTGGTGACGGTCTCGGTGAGGGAGACCTGGACGAAGTCGATGTGCCGGATCTGGTTGCGGAACGGATGACGGTCGAGCTCACGAGCCATCGTCAGGACCGGCTCCCGACCTTCGATCTCGAGGTTGATGAGGACGTTGAGCCCGGCCTCGGTGTGGAGCGCCACGTACACGTCGTGGTGGTCGACCGCCACCGGGATCGGCTCGAGGTCGCGCCCGTAGACGATCGCGGGAACCAACCCGGCCCGCCGAAGCCGCCGCGATTCGCGGCTCCCGGGACGACGGCCCGCCTGGGCGCGCAGCGTGATCTCAGCCATGACTAGGACTCCTCGAGGGGGAAAACCTGAGTCCCGATTATGCCTCACCCTTCGGGCCATTCCAAGCCGACCGCCGTCCGCCGACCGTCCCCTCCAGCCAGGAGACGGTGGCGGCGGCCACGAAGGCGTGGACCTCTCCTGGCGCCTGGCCCTTCACCTCGAAGGAGTGGTCGGCACCGTCGACGTCGACGACGTCGAAACGCGACCGGATATGGAGGTCGAACAGGTCCGGGCGGGAGAAGGCGTCCCGACTCCCCTGCAGCACGAGGGTCGGCACCGTCACCGAGTCGAGGTGGTCGACACGCAGCCGGTCGGGTCTCCCCGGCGGATGCAGGGGGTAGGCGTAGAGGACGAGTGCCGAACATAGGGTGCCGTCGGCGACGAGGACCGAAGCCACCCGGCCGCCCATCGACCTGCCCGCCAGCACGAGATCTCCACCCCAGGCGTCGCGGGTCCATTCGACGACGGCCCGGTGGCAGGCGACGAGCGTAGGTGCGCGATCCGGCATCCGACGGCCCTCGGATGCGTAGGGGTAGTCGAAGGTGACCACCCGGAGCCCCCGAGCGGCGAGGGCGTCCCGCAGGCCCACCACCGTGGGATGGCCTCGATGCCCGCCCGCCCCGTGGGCGAGCACCACGACGACCCTTCCGTCGCCGACGACGTCCACTCCGACCCGGGCGCCGGGCGCCCACTCCACCGTGGCCGAGCTCACAGCGCCGAGTCGTAGTCGTCGCCGACGGAGAACACCCGACCTTGGCGCAGCGCGGTCTTCAGCACCTTCCCCGACGGGTTGCGGGGCAGAGGTTCGGTACGGAGCTCCCAGCGGGTCGGAACCTTGAAGGAGGCGAGCACCCGACCGGCGTGGGCTGCCAGCTCGTCCGGCGTCACCGCGGAGTCGACCACCACCACCGCTTTGACTTCTTCACCCCATTCGGGATGGGGCACCCCCACCACCGCCACTTCTCGTACCGCAGGATGCGACTCGATGACGGCCTCCACTTCGACGCAGTACACGTTCTCGCCGCCGCGGATGACCATGTCCTTCGACCGGTCGGTGATGTAGAGGAACCCGTCCTCGTCGACGTAGCCGATGTCTCCGGTCCGGAGGTAGCCGTCGGAGAAGGCCTCGGCGTCGGCGTCGGGACGGTTCCAGTAGCCGCGGATGACGTTCGGTCCCCAGATCAGGATCTCCCCCGGGGTCCCCGGCGGCAGGTCGTCCCCGTCGGGCCCGACGATCCGCAGGTCGCAGACCGGGGCGGGCGGGCCGACCGAGTCGGGTCGCTCCCGATAGTCGGGCCCCACGTTGACGGTGGTGATCGCCGACGTCTCCGTCAGTCCGTACCCCTGGGCGACGCGGTCTCGCAAGCCCGGGAAGGCTTCGGTGACCCGCTCCAGGAGGCGGGGCGATGCCGGAGCCCCGCCGTAGGAGATGGTGCGAACGGAGGTGAGGTCGTAGTTTCGGTGTACCTCGGCGTCGAGCATCCGCGCCACCACCGTCGGCACCCCTCCGAAGGTGGTGACCCGTTCCCGTTCGATGATGGTGGCCGCCACCTCCGGGTCGAACCTTCCGGGAGGGAGGAACACCAGGGTCGACCCGGTGAACACGTAGGGCACGAGGTAGGTGAAGTTGGCGGTGGCGTGGAACAGCGGGATGACGCAGAGGTTGACGTCGGGTTCGCCGGTCTCCGTCCAGGTCTCGTCCATCAGCTTGGCGGCGGTGGTGAAGATGCCTGCGTTGAGGAGGTTGGTGATGATGTTGCGATGGCTGTTGGCCGACCCTTTGGGCCGCCCAGTGGTGCCCGAGGTGTAGAAGATGGCGGCGACGTCGTCTTCGTGGACGGGAGGGATCTCCCCGTCGGCCAGCGCCGGACCCTCGACGAGGTCGCTCAACCGCCGTGTCCCCTCGGGCGCTTCGCCGGAACCCCAGACGGCGACACGGTCCGGGTCGAAACCCGCCTCCACCACCCGGTGCGCCCGACGGTCGTCGGCGAACACGAATTCGGCACCCGAATCTTCGAGTCCGTAGGCGACCTCGTCCGGCGTCCACCAGGCGTTGAGGGGGACGACGATGCCCTGGAGCGCCACCGTCGCCCAGTACCCGATGACCCATTCGGGGGCGTTGGCGCCGACCACGACGACACGGTCGCCCGGGCCGAGACCGAAGCGGTGGTGGAGATGGCCGGCGACCGCCAGGGCCTGGTCGAAGACCTGGGAGAAGGTGAGTCGTTGCTCCCCCCGGATGACGTAGGGGCGGTCGCCGTGGGCGAAGCGAAACCCGAACAGCTCGGCCAGGTTGCGGGGCCGGTTGATGTAGGTGCGTACCGTTCGGCCGTACATGGTGTCTTCGGTCACCGCGAAGAGCTGGCCGGGGGCGCTGAGCTGGGCGAGGAGGTCGGGGAGACGCGGCATCGGGGACGAGCCTATCCCCTCTCGGGCGCACCCGTCGTTCGATCTGCGATGAGATCGACGACGACGGCCCGGTGGTCGGTGCCCCGGACCCGCCGCACGTCGACCCCGACGGCGACGAAGCCGGTGGCGAGCACATGGTCGATCCGCAACACCGCCGGCCACCAGGGGCGATGTCCCCAGGTGCGCGGCGCACGAACCCCCGCCTCTCGCGCCCACCGGGCGACGACATCGTCGAGATAGGCGGTGAGACGCCGATACGCAGGCCACGCAGGGGTGGAGTTGAGGTCGCCCATCAGGATCCGGGGACGCCGCCGCCTCAACGACCTCTCGAGCGCCTCGATCTGGCGACGGCGCTCGGGGAGGCGTCCCCGGGGCGGGGCGACCGGGTTGGCGAGATGGACCGAGAGGATCTCCGTCTCCGTCCCGCCGACGTCGAGGAATCCACGAAGGCCGGGCCGGTAGGGCAGCTCGAGGTCCGTCACCCGGAACGGGCGGGTGGCGACGAGTGCTCGTCCCGTGTGGTCTTCGCCCGGGTCGACGATCCCGAAAGGGAACCTCTCGGTCATCACCTCGGCGGCGTTGGGCCCCAGCTCCTGCGCGGCCACCACGTCGGGGCGGACCTCGTCGACGAGCGCGGCGAACGACGCCGGGTCGGCCCGGCCGTTGAGGAGGTTGACGGTCATCACCCGGATGGCGGCCACGACGTCATGCCCTCCCCATGGCAGCCATGGTACCGGTGGCCGGGGTGGCTACCCTCACCGCCGATGGGTGTCCTCGTCTATCCCGACCCCCAGGTGCTGGCCAGGGAGGCGGCCGCTCGTATCGTCGGTGCGCTGGCGTCGCGGGGCAACACCCGACTCACCTTGGGCCTCGCCGGCGGTGAGACACCGCGTGCTACCTACGCCGAGCTGGCCCGCGCCACCTTCGACTGGCGACGGGTCGACCTGTGGCTGTCGGACGAACGGTGGGTTCCGCCCCGGGACGACCGGTCCAACGGCGCGATGGTGGAGTCGCTGCTCGCTTCCCGGGTCGACGCCCCGCTGCACCGCCCCGACTTCGACGAGGACCGCGGCCCCCACTGGTCGGCGGCTGCCTACGAGGAGACCCTGCGCCGCATCGTCGCCGGGGGACGTCCCGACGTGGTCGTGCTCGGGATGGGAGCCGACGGGCACACGGCTTCGCTGTTCCCGGGGACGCCGGCCCTGGAGGTTCGGGACCGCTGGTATGTGGCGAACCGGGTCCCGGAGACCGGAGAGTGGCGACTCACCGCCACCTTCCCCCTCCTCCTGGCGGCCGAACGCATCTTCGTCCTCGTCGCCGGGGCGGCCAAGGCGTCGACCCTGCGGGCGGTGCTGGAAGGATCCCTGGGCGTCCTCCCCTGCCAGCGACTCCTCGCCGCCGGGGACCGACTCGAGTGGCTCGTCGACGCCGACGCCGCAGCTGAGCTCCGATCGCTGCGACCCGGCCGGCCCGTCTAGGTCACGCGCCGCCCATACACTGACGGCGATGGGTCGCCTCCTCGCCGTCCTGGCGGTCGTCGTCGTCGCCTGCGCTCCGGCGGTTCCCGCCGAGGTCACCGCCTCGAAGGCGGTGACGTCGACGGCACCGGAGACGACGCGCCCCACGGCCGGGGCCGCGCCCTCTTCCACCGCCCCCGCCACCCCTGCCCCCTCGGTGTCGACCACCGCCGCTCCTCCCTCTCCGACCACCTCCCCGACGACCTCCGCCCCGACGACCTCCAGCATCACCGCCCGGACGTTCCCCGACGGCCGGTACCGGGGAACCGTCGGGTTCGGCGACGACCTGGCGGCGGATGTCTTCGCCCCCGAGGCACCCGGCGCCTACCCGGTCGCCGTCCTCGTCCACGGTGGCGGATGGGTGGCGGGTGATCGGCGGTCGCTGTGGCCCCTCGCCGAGGGCCTCGCCGCCCGTGGTTTCGTCGCCTACACCCCCGAGTACCGGACGCTGGCCCGGGGAGGCCGCTTCCCCGTCACCGTCGACGACGTCGCCTGTGCCGTCCGCCTGGCACGCCGGGACGCCGCCCGGTTCACCTCCACCCCGGATCGGGTGGTCGTGATCGGCCATTCCGCCGGCGCCCACCTCGGCGCCCTCGTCGCCTTCGGTGGCGACGAGTTCGGAACGTCGTGTCCCGACCCGGAGGCTCAGGGCGTGGTCGGCTTCGTCGGGCTCGCCGGCCCCTACGACATCGAGCGGTTGGAGCTCGTGCTCGTCCCCTTCTTCGGGACACGCCTCGCCGACGATCCCGAACCGTGGCGACGCGGGAACCCGTTCACCTACGTCGCCGAAGACCTCGGGGTCCCCACCTTGTTGGTCCACGGCGAAGCCGACCCGGTGGTCCCACCGTTCTTCTCGGAGGAGCTGGCCGAAGCACTCGACGAGGCGGGGACTCCGGTCACCCTACGTCTCTTGGCCGGGGTCGATCACTCGACGGTGACCGACCCGGCCGTCGTCGGCGACCTCATCGCCGACTGGGTGGCGAGCCTCGGGCCCTGATCGCGATTCGGACCGGGTCGGAAGCTCAGAAGAGGTACAGGGTCGGGTAGATGATGACCCACGCCAGGTCGACGAAGTGCCAGTACTTGACCACCCCTTCGACGCCCCAATAGTCGTCGGGTTCGAAGTGGCCCTTCTTTCCCAGTCCCAACGCCACCGCCAAGGCGACGATGCCGGTGAAGACGTGGAAGCCGTGGAGTCCGATGAGCGCCACGAAGTTGGAGCCGTAGATCGTCCCCGGCGGGAAGTACTCCACGGCTTCACGGAACTCGAAGACCACGCCGACCAGAAACACCAGACCCAGGAAGATGGTGATCGACAGGTATCGGATGAGGCCTTTGCGGTCGCCGTGGGCGATGGAGGTCTCCGCCAGGTAGGCGCTGATGCTGGAGGCCAGCAGCACCACCGTGATCGCGAGGGCGAGGGGCTGGTTGAGGGCGTCGGGTTTGTCGGTGCCCGAGGTGACGAACCGGGCCGAGATGAAGGCGGCGAACAGGAACGCCTCGGAGGCGAAGAACAGCCACAGCCCCAACCGGTTCGCCCGTGGCCGCCACATGGCCTCCGCCCGCTCGTGGGCGGCGCCGGCACTCAGAGCCATGTCAGTGACCTCCTTCGAAGACCTCGTTGACGTGCATGAAGTAGCGCATGATCAGCCAGCCTTTGGCGGCGGCGAGGAAGAGCAGCCACACCAGGGGGCTGTCCAGTCCGACGGCGACGAAGTACTCGACCACCGTGAGGACGGCCAGCCATACGGCGACCCGGATCCCGAGCCGTGCCTTCGCGCGAAGGCCGACCGCGTCCACCTGCGTCGTCATTCCTCACCTCCCTCGGCCGCCGCCGGAGCGACGTGGGCCGATCCGGGGATCCCGTAGTCGTAGGGGTGCCCAACCACCTCGGGGAGCAGCGGGAAGTTGTGCTCCGGGGGCGGGGACGGCAGCTGCCATTCGAGGGTGCGGGCGTTCCACGGATTCGGGCCGGCGGCAGGACCGCGGCGTGCCGACCACAGCAGGTTCCCGGCGTACAGGAGGAACCCGGCTCCGAGGATGTACGCCGCCACCGAGGCGAAGGCGTTGGGACCGGCGTAGAACTCCGGGTAGTCGGCCACCCGCCGGTTGAGGCCGTTGACGCCCAGCCAGAACAGGGGGATGAACACCAGGTTGAATCCCACGGTGAGCCACACGGCGAAGATCTTGCCGAGACGCTCGTTGTACATCCGCCCGGTGATCTTCGGGAACCAGAAGTACGAACCGGCGATGAGGGCGAAGATCGTGCCGCCGACGATCGTGTAGTGGAAGTGGGCGACCACGAAGTAGGTGTCCTGCAAGTGGATGTCGGTGGCGACGTCGGCCAGGTAGATCCCGGTGATTCCACCGATGGCGAAGTTGAACAGCCACCCGAAGGCGAGCCACAGGGGCGTCTTCGACTGCAGCTTTCCCTGCCAGAGGGTGCCGAGGGCCCCCAGGAAGACGAGCCCGGTGGGGATGGAGATGGCTTCGGTGAGCGCCATGAAGGGAGCATGCAATTGCTCTGCCATCCCGCTCGTGAACATGTGGTGGGCCCAGACGATGGTGCTGAGACCGACGATCCCCCAGAACCCGCCGACCACCGCCTTGTAGGCGAACAGCGGCTTTCGGGCGAGGTGGGTGATGATCTCCAGCATCACCCCGAACGCCGGGATCACCATGATGTACACCGCCGGGTGGGAATAGAACCAGAACATGTGCTGGTAGAGGAGCGGATCGCCACCGGCGGCGGCTCCGAAGAAGGTGGTCCCCGCCACCCGGTCCAACAGGATGAGGATCAGCGACGCCGCGAAGAACTGGGTCACCAGCAGGCTGAGGATGGAAGCGCAGAACGCCCCCCAGACGAAGATCGGCAGCCGTCCCCAGGTCATCCCCGGCGCCCGCATCGTCGCGACGGTGGTCACGATGTTGAGCCCCCCGAGGATCGAGGAGAGCCCGAACGTCGTCACCGCCAGGATGAAGAGCACCTGCCCGCCCTGGTTGACGACGCTGAGGGGCGGGTAGGCGGTCCATCCGGTGTCGAAGGACCCCAACAGGGGGGCCGACAACAGCCCGATGGCGACGGGCGGGATCAGCCAGAAGCTCAAGGCGTTCACCCGGGGGAACGCCATGTCACGTGCGCCGATCATGAGCGGCACCAGGTAGTTGCCGAGCGCACCGAGGACCCCGGCGACCGCCGTGGCGATCATGAGGATCCCGTGCATGCTCATCAGCTTGTTGTAGGCGTCCAGGGTGAGGAAGTCCTGGCCGGGACGGGCCAGCTCGATCCGCATCACCAACGCCATGGCGCCGCCGAGGAGCAGGACGGCGATGAAGGTGACGAGATACTGGATCCCGATGACCTTGTGGTCGGTGTTGAAGGTGAGGTAGCGCTTCCACCCGGTCGCCTGGTCGGGCTTGGCCGGCAACCCGAACCATTCACGGGCCCAGGCGTTCCACACGCCGATCCCCATCAGCCAGCCGATGAGTCCGAGGATGAACCCGAACACGACGGCGACGTCGTCGGAGGGCGAACCCCCCCGTACGGCCACGGTGAGCCAGGCTCCGGCCACATATCCCACGAGGCCGAGGACGACGGCCCGGATCAGTGGTCGCATGGAATCATCCCCTCCCTTCTGCCGCCGGGGCTTCGGCGGTGAGCTGCTCTGCCATCCAGGACTCGAACTCCGCCTTCTCCACCACCCGTACCGGCATCACCATGCGGGCGTGTCCGATGCCGCACAGCTCGGCGCATTGGAGGCGGAGGTTGACGTCGTCGGTGAACGTCCCGAGCTCGGTGGGGGTGACGTACACCGACGTGACCAGGCCCGGAACGGCATCGATCTTGGTGCGGAACCCGGGAACCCAGAACGAATGCAGCACGTCGACCGACGTCACGTCGAAGCGGATCCGGGTGTCGACGGGCAGCACGAGCTCGTCGCGGACCTCGGCCCCGTTCGGGTAGGTCACCACCCACTGCCAGCGTTGTCCTTCGACCTCGAGCACGAGGTCGGCTTCGGGGTTGGCCCGCAGTTCGGCCAGGCCCACGAACCCCGGGTTGATGAGGATCGCCAGGGCGAGAGCGCTGGTCACCACCAGCCAGGTGACGACCACCGGTTTCGACGTCTTGATGGGCGGTCCGTCTTCGGAGGCGTCGTTGCGACTCCTGAACCGGAAGGCGGAGTAGATCAACATCGCCACCACGAAGGAGAACACGGGGATGCCCAGGATCGTCAGGAGGTTGAAGGCATCGTCGATGATCTTCGCCTCTTCGGCGTACTGTCGAGGCAGGATCTCGGTTGCGAACCAGACGGCCTCGAGGACCACCACCAGCCCCAACCAGAGCAACCCGACCCGGATCGCGTCTTGCTTGTAGCCACCGCTCTCGTTCATGGGGCGGTATTGTATAGTTCACTACTAACAGATATGCAAGTTCTTAGGGACCTGGCAGCGATATCGTGCCGGAACCCACCGAGGAGCAGCGTGAAGATCCTTCCCACCGCCCGAACGGACTACGCGATCAGAGCGCTGATCTACCTGGCTGCGCATCCTGAGGATCGGGTGAAGGCGAGCGAGATCGCCCACGAGATGGAGATCGCCGAACCCATCCTGCGCCAGGTCATGGGCGAGCTCCAGCGGGCCAACCTGGTCGCCTCCCGCTCGGGACCCCACGGCGGCTACCGGCTGGCCCGCAACCCGACCGACGTGACCCTCCTCGAGATCATCGAGGCGATGGAAGGTCCCACCAGCCTCCACGAATGCGCCCTTCGGGGAGGACCGTGCCACTGGGAAGACGTCTGTGCCGTCCACAGCATCTGGTCCGAGGCCCGAGCCGCCTTCACCGAAGTGCTCGCCGCCCACACCCTCGCCGAGGTCGCCGAAGCCGACCAGCTCCTCCGCCGAGGCCTGCTCGAAGTCCCGCCCGACAGCCATCGGCGACCCCGCACCGCCGAGATGACACCCCCGACGGGAACCGACGACGCACCGTAGGTTCAGCGACCGGCGATCCGCTCCATCACCTTCCGGGTGAGCTCTTCGACCTCCTCGGGGTCCGCCGACCCCCGCTCCCACAGCACCTGGGTAACGGCCCTGCGGATCCGCGACTCGGTCCGCAGTGCCTGGAGGGGGTCGGGTTCGGCGGCGTTCCCGGCGGGCTCGTCGCCGGACCGCACATCCCCGACGAGCTCGTCGAGGAGGGCCGTTCGGGTACGCACCGTCTCGGCCGCCCGATGGAGGAGCGCCATCTCCTCGGAGGTCAGTCCCAGGTCGACGATCTCCACCACACCACGCCGACCGAGCCGTACCGGGACGCCCAGGTAGACACCCGACACCCCGTATTCGCCCTGGAGATAGGCGCAGGCGGGGACGACCCTCCCCTCGTCGCGGACGATGGCGGCCACCATGTCGGCGATCGAGGCGGACGGCGCCATCCAGGCCGAGCCGCGAGGTAGGAGCTGGACGATCTCGGCCCCGCCGTTGCGGGTCCGCTCCACGATCTCCCCGATCTGCTCGGCGGTCAGGATCTCGGACAGCGGACGCCCCCGCACCGTCGTCAGCCGAGGGAGGGGCACCATCGTCTCCCCGTGGGATCCCAAGACGATGGCGTCCACCTCGGTGGGATGCACCCCCGTCGCCTCGGCGACGAAGTACCGGTAGCGGGACGTGTCGAGCTCCCCCGCCATGCCCACCACCCGTTCGGCGGGGAACCCGGTCACCTTCCACGTGAGGGTGGTCATCTCGTCGAGGGGGTTCGATACGACGATGACGACGGCCGACGGAGACCGGCGGGCGACCTGTTCGGCGACGCCCGCCACGATCTCGGCGTTCGTTCCCAGCAGGTCGGCCCGAGACTGGCCGGGTTTGCGGGGGACTCCGGCGGTGATGACGACGAGGTCGGAACCTTCGGTCGGTCCGTAGTCGGAGCCTCCGGTGATCTCGATGGTGTGGCCTCGCAGCGGCGCCGACTGGCACAGGTCGAGGGCGACCGCCCTGGCCAGACCTTCGACGACGTCCACGAGCACCAGGGACGAGGCGGTCCGGTCCTCGAGGAGGCGGAGCGCGGTAGTGGATCCCACCATCCCGGACCCGACGATCGAGATCTTCATGCGTCTCCTCCGTGCTCACAGCCACAACCGCACCCGAGGCGAGCCATCACCGCGGCCACCAGCTCCTCCAACCCGCCGAGACCTTCGCCCCGGGCCAGCAGCATCCTCCTGGCGACGATCCGCACCCGGGACTCCAGGGCGAGCCGCCGCACGTCGCCGCCGCCCGCCCCCGACGGGGCCGCCCGCTTCGATTCCGCCATCCCCGCCGACGTCGAGGCACCACCCAGCGACACCCCGAGCGCCGCGGCCCGGTCCCGGGCGAGGGGCGTGACGATGGTGTGGTCGTCGACGACCAGCGACGAGCCCGCCTCGGCCGCCGCCTCGACGTCGGCGACGGTGACGACCCGTCTCATGGCTCCCTCCCGGCCAGGGCCCCGAGCGCCGCGGTGGCGGCGTCCCGGGCGGTGAGGACGTCGGCCTCGCTGCCCGACACGAACAGCCGACCGTACCGACCGGCGTTGGCGACGTACACGATGTCGATGTCGGCGTGTTTCTCGGCTTCGTTGGCCGCCAGCCCTGCGTAGGCGGCCGGATACACCTCCATCACGCACAGGGTCTTGCCCGGAACGAGCAGCGAACCCTTCCTGAACTTGTTGATGAGCTGCGCCTGGTAGGGATCGACGTTGGTGATCACCTGGCTCGAAGCCACCACCGGTCTCAGCCGATCCTCCTCGGCCACCCCCAGGTAGGCGAGGATGGCGGCGCCGGCCGCCTGCACGGCGGAGGTGTCGAACGAGTGGATCTCCAACAGCCCGAACTCCCGCTCGATGAACTGGGTCGCCGGGCGCACCGACGCCGCCTTCAGGGCGGCGTCGGCCACCGGGAAGATCTCGTTGGACGGCGCCATCTCGACGAACAGCTCCGCCATCCCGGCGACCGGGACGTCCCCCTGGACGGTGGCACCCACGTAGGCCGCGTACTGCGGCTGCATCCGGTCGATGAACGCGTAGGCCCGGAGCTCACTCATGTCATCGTCCTCCCAACCGTTCGAGAACCCGGTGGACGAGGTCTTCCGCCATCTCGGTGCCCGTCCGTGTCGACGTGGCCATCCCCGACGGATGCCGGGACGACGACCCGAGGTCCGTCATCTCCCGCCAGTCCCTGATCCCCCGCGCCACCCGTTTGCGGTTGATCAGATGCAACGGCCCGATGTTGTCGGCGGTGATGGTCCCGCCCCACGTGCCGGTTCCCAACATGAACGAGGGAGGGATCCCCGCCGTCGCCCCCATCGCTCCGAACGCCGACGGAGTGTTGACCAGCACCCGGAAAGCACGCACCGCAGCCGCGTACCGGGCCGCCACCCGTGCGTCTTCGGCCCAGATCGCCGCCGTGTGGCCATCGCCCCCGTACCGCAGCAGCTCCTGGGCCCGGGCGATCCCCTGGTCGGTCCCCTCCACCTCGTACCACTTCAACATCGACGTGAGGATCTCCATCGACAGGGGATGGTCCCGACCGACCCCGCCGGGCCGCACGACCAACACCTTCGTCTCCGGATCGACCCGGAACCCCGCCCGCTCGGCCAGCACCTGGGGGAACTGGCCCACCGCCTCCGGTTCGATCCCCCCCTGGGGGGTGAGCACCACCGCCGCCAGGGCCTCGGTCTCGTCTTCGGTGAGGAAGCGAGCTCCCCGATCCTCGAACTCCCGCCGGAGCCGCGCCGCCATCGACCGTTCCACGACGACGGCCTGCTCGGAGGCGCAGGGGGTCCCGTTGTCGAAGGTCGAACTGGCGATCGTCCCCGAGACGCAGTCGTCGACGTCGGCGACGGACGGGTGGATGAACGACGGCACGTTGCCCGGCCCCACCGCGTACGTGGGCTTCCCCGAGGCGTAGGCGGCCTTCACCATCGCCAGCGACCCGGTGGCCAGGACCAGATCGACCGCCCAGTGCGACCACAACTCCCGGGTCCCCGGCAGCGACACCTCGGTCATGCACTGGACCAGGTCGGCGGGCGCCCCGACCGACGCCAAGGCATCCCGCAGCACCTCGGCGGCAGCCGCCGAAGCCTCCGCGGCCCGGGGATGGGGGGCCATGACGACGGCGTTGCGGGCCTTCACCGAGATCAAACCCTTGAAGAACACCGTCGAGACCGGGTTGGTGGTGGGCACCAGCGCGGCGATCACCCCCATCGGCTCGGCGATCTCCACGAGGCCCGCCTCCCTGCCGGCCGCGATCACCCCCACCGTCCGCAACGGGGCGATCGCCTCATAGACCTCGACGGCGTTGAAGAGGTCTTTGATGAGCTTGTGGTCGGCACGGCCGTATCCGGTGACGGCGACCGCCAGTTCGCTGAGTCGAGGCGCGGCATCTCGGGCGGCCTGCGACATGGCGGCGACCGCCCGATCCACCTCCTCCTGGGACGCGCCCGCCCAGGCGCGCGACACCTCCCGCGCCCGGCGGGCCAGCTCCCGGGCCTGGTGGATCGAACGGAGATCCTGATCCATGTTCACCGGTAGAAACCGAACATTCGGCACACCCCCGACTCGGCGCACTTTCCGCCCAGGGCATCCCACTCCACGTGGCGGATCATCTCCTCGGGGCTCATGCCGCCGAGGCCGAGGCTGTCGACGGTGCGACCCTCGGACCACCAGTCGATGCCGCACATGGCGCTCGCCAGATGCACCATCGAGTCGATCGTCGGCGTCTCCACTCCGAGGGCACGACCCAGACTCGCGATCGGCACCAGGGAGTTCGGGACGTCGTCGAGGATGTGGTTCTGGGCGAGGAAATGGCTGGGCGCGGTGAACCCCTGGTAGTAGGGGTTGCGCATGAGGGCGTCGTAGATGTCTTCGCCGACGACGTGGTAACTCTCCCGATACCAGTCGAGCAGCGACCACACCTCCCGCAACCCGAGCGCCCGGGCGACGGCCTGTTTCTCCCGGTCGATCTTCTCCATCACGAGACTGGCGATGGTGCGGGTCACCTGGTGCTTGTAGAACTTGAGGTCCTCGCCGGCCGCGGTGCGCTCGATCACCTGCGTGTTGAGCATCACCGTCCCCGGATGCACCACCGGCGCCACGTTGTTCAGGCTCGTCTCCAAGACGTTCTGGGCGGGTTCGATCTGCGGGTAGAGGTCCCGCACGTACTCCATCAAGGCGTCGTTGTCGGTGGCGGGCAGCGCCGCCGCCCGCATCCGGAACTTCTCCTTCAGGATCTCGACCTTGTTCGGTCCCCGCCGTTCGGCCGCGTAGATGAACGTCTGGGTCTCCCCGAGGACGATGTTGGCCGAGCAGGCGAACCGGGTGAGGGTGCGGGCGAACTCCAGCGCCCCTCCCGTCCGACCCGGGTTGAGCAGCACCCGCTGGCCGTCTCGGAGCATCGGCGCCAGCAACGACGCGTAGGGCCGATGGGACAGGGCGGGAGCGACCACCATGATCAGGTCCGCCCCCTTCACCGCCTCGTCGAGGCTTCGGGTGACCTTCGCCACCTTCCCGAAACCCTGCACTTCGGGTCCGATCACCTCGATCCCGCCGGTCTCTTCGACCGGTGCCAGCTCCCAGGAGAAGGGGGACCACAGGGTGACTTGGTACCCGAGGATGGACATGTGTCCCGCCATGGCGAGACCGCCGTTGCCACCCCCGAGCACCGACACCTTGAGGGTGCCCGCCTTGTGGGCTCGCCGGGAGGGGTCGACCGCCCGTTCGAAAGGAACGGAGTTCGACGGCGGGGACGGCACCGAAGGAGACGGCGCCGGCTCCCGGGGAGCAGCGGTCACCCCCTGAGAGCGGAGCTCGGCGACGATCGCCTCGACGAGGTCGTCGTTGGCTGCCATGCCGCCTCCGTTACTTCGTCTTGCCGAGGATGCTCTCGGTGTCCTGGTGCGGGCGTGGGATCACATGGACGCTGATGAGCTCTCCGACCTTGGCCGCCGCCGCCGCCCCGGCGTCGGTGGCCGCCTTGACGGCACCCACGTCGCCTCGGACCATGACGGTGACCAGCCCGCCACCGATCTGCTCTTTGCCCACCAGGGTGACGTTGGCGGCTTTCACCATCGCGTCGGCGGCTTCGATGGCCCCGACCAGGCCCCTCGTCTCGATCATTCCCAGGGCGCTGTACCCCTGTGCTTCAGCCATGTTCGCTCTCCTCCTCGTGTGGGGTTCTCTCCTCTGCGGCCGGTCGGACCGCAGCTCTCCGTCGTGGTCTCTGCCGCCGAGGCGGCGGGTTCTCGCGTCGTGTGCTGTGGCGTCTCACCCCCTCACCGGCGGGCCTTGCTGTAGGTCGTACGGCCGTCGCGCTGCACCGAGTCGACGATCCCGACGACCGAGGCGTCGGTGGGGACCGATCCCATCCCGGCCGCCTCCCGGGCCGCCGACCCGGTCGCCACGAGGACCACCTCTCCCTCCCCGGCACCGACGGTGTCGGTGGCCACGAAGGGCTCCCCTCCCGCCTGGGGCTCCCCGTCGGTGTCGCAGGGAACGCACAGGAGCAGGGTGCTGCCCGTGAGCTGGGGGTCCTTCGCCGTCGCCACGGTGGTCCCGATCACCTTCGCCAACCTCATCTCGTCATCTCCTTCAGAAGGCTCCCAGGTACCGGTCCACCTCGACCTGGGTGACGGTGTTGTCCGGATCGTCCTCGCCGGAGTTCATGACGAACTCGTGCTCCCGTCGGGCTTGTCCCACCAGGGTCTCGACGAGCATCGGATGCAGCAGGTCCCGAACGAGCTCCGACGCTTCGAACCGTTCGATCGCCTCGGGGATCGTCGTCGGGAGCGGCTCCGCGTCGGTGACCTCGTACCCGTTGCCTTCGGTCAGCGGACCCGGATCCAGGCCACGGACGATGCCGTCGAGCCCGGCGGCGATCTGTCCGCCGATCAGCAGGTACGGGTTGGCGTCGGCCGACCCGTCCCGCTGTTCGATCCTCACCGCGCTCGGCTCGCCTTCGATCACCCGGATCCCGACGGTACGGTTGTCCATGCCCCAGGTGTTGTTCGTGGGACAGAACGTGTAGGGCTGGCGGCGCCGCATCGCGTTGGGATTGGGTGCCGACAGCAACGCCAGGTCGGCCATGTGCCGCCGGAGACCGCCCAGGTATCGCCGACCCACCTCCGACAGCCGTCCGCCGTCGGAGAACACGTTCTCGCCGCCCTTCCAGAGGGACTGGTGGACGTGGAAACCCGAACCCGACTCCTCGGTGAAGGGTTTGGCCATGAAGGTGGCCGACATGCCGTGTTCGGCGGCGATCTCCTTCACCGCATGGCGGAACAACAGCGCGTTGTCGGCGGCGGTGACGGCGTCGGTGTAACGGAGGTTCACCTCGAACTGGCCCGGGGCGTACTCGGGATTGGAGACCTCCACCAGGATCCCGAACTCGGTGCAGAGGTTGCGGATGGGCCCGACGACGAACTCGAACTGCTTCGCCCGTGCCAGCCCGTAGACGTCGATGCCGACGTCGCGGGGACGCCTGGTCTCGGGGTCGAGCAGGTAGAACTCGAGCTCGGTCCCCACCATCACGTCGTATCCGAGGTCGGCGGCGCGTTCCACGGCCGTCAACAGCGCGTTCCGGGGATCGACCGGTACCGGGGCGTGGTCGATCACCTCCTCGGAGCGGCATATCGTCAGCACCACCCCCTCCTCCCAGGGAACCTTCCTCAGCTTCCCCGGGATGGGGACGATGTGGACGTCGGGGTACCCGTTGTCGAAGTTCCCGTACGGGGTGTCCCAGATGTCACAGGTCATGTCCATCTGGAAGAGCGCGTTGGCGAGAGCCACGCCGTGGTGGGCGGTCCGCTCCCACATGTTCGCCTGCAGACGTTTGCCCCGGGCGATCCCGTTGAGATCGCCGATCGCCAGCACCACGGTGTGGGTGCCTTCGGGAAGTGTGTCGATCACAGCCCGTCCTCCTCCTCTCCGATCACCGGTTCACCATGTGTACGGCCGGTCGATGCCTGCCAAGGGCACCCCGGTGAAGGCCGAAGCCTCCAGACTCAGCGCCCGCAGGTCTTCTTTCTCCAGGTTGTGGACGCTCGACTTTCCGCAGGCCTTGGCCAGCAGGCTGATCTCCATGGTCCAGGCGGTGAGCAGGCGTGCCACCCGCTCGGCCCCGGCCGCCACGTCCATCCGCTGTTCGAGCTCGGGATCCTGGGTGGTGATCCCGACCGGGCAGCGGCCCGTGTGGCAGTGATGACAGCGGCCCGGCGACGTGCCGAGGGCCTCGTAGTCGTCCAGGTATCGGGGTGAGTTGCACCCCAACGCCATGAGGGCGGCGAAACCGATCATCACGCAGTCGGCACCGAGGGCCAGGCATTTGGCGGCGTCGGCGCCCGACCTGATCCCCCCGGCGGCGACGAGCTTCACCTCGTCGGCGAGGCCCGCCTCCTCCAAGGCTTCGCGTGCCGCCGGGATGGCCGACATGGTGGGGATCCCGGTGTGGTCCAACAGCAGCTCGGGCGACGCCCCGGTGCCGCCTTCGGCGCCGTCGAGGACGATCACGTCGGCGCCGGCTTTGGCGGCGATCGCCACGTCCCACCGGGGCCGTGTCGCCCCCATCTTCACGAAGATGGGAACCTGGTATCCGGTGGCCTCCCGCAACTCTTCGATCTTCACCTTGAGGTCGTCGGCACCGAGGAAGTCCGGATGGCGCACCGTGGAACGCTGGTCCACCCCCACGGGGAGGGTCCGCATGCTCGCCACCCGTTCGGGGATCTTCATGCCCAACAGCACCCCACCCGTCCCCGGCTTGGCTCCCTGGCCGACGACGATCTCGATCCCGTCGGCCATGCGGAGATGCTCCAGGTCGAGCATGTAGCGGCTCGGCGTCATCTGGTAGACGAGGATCTTCGACGCCTCCCGCTCGTCCTCCAGCATGCCCCCCTCGCCGGTGCAGGTCATGGTGCCCACCTTGGTTGCGCCGTAGCCGAGCGCCGCCTTCGCCGAAGCGGAGAGTGCGCCGAACGACATCGACGCGATGTAGATGGGGATGTCGAGCTCGATCGGTTGTTCCACCAGACCGGGTCGGTCACCGAGCACCGTCTTGGTGTCACAGCTCTCCCGGTATCCCTCCAGGGGCAGCCGGGTCATGGTGGCCGGAACGAACACCAGGTCGTCGAGGGTCGGGAACCGGGTGTTGAACGTGGAGAACCCCCGAATCTGGTAGCGGCCGAGCTGGGCGACGGCGTGGGCCTCGGCGATGGCCTCGGGGGTCCACCGCGGCGATTTGCCTCGGTCGTAGGAGGAGGGCACCCCGGCGGGGCGACCGGGGACCGCCCCGTCGCCGAACGCCACCACGTCTTCGTCAGGGGGCCCGAACGGGTATTCGCGGTCGTTCAGATCATCAGCCATGCGCGTGAGTCCCTACTGTCGAAGTACCAGAGCTTCTGGGCGGACACGATCTTCTTCCAGTCCCGACCGGCGTCGTCGAGCCCCCGGCTCGCCAGCAGCTTCTCGACCGCTTCGACCTCGGCCGGTTCGGGTTCGACCACCTTGGTGTCGACACCGAGGGAGGCGATCGGGCCCGCCACCCACACCTCGCCACCCCACAGAGAGTCGGCGCAGGCGTCCCCGGCCCCGCCGAGGGCGATGATCCTCCCGGCGTGGGCCATGAAGCCGCTCAGGTAGCCGATCCGGCCCTCGACGATGATGTCGCCGCCTTTCATGGCGACGCCGCAACGGGGCCCGGCGTCACCCCGGATGTGGATCAGCCCTCCCCGCATCGAGGCTCCGGCGCTCATCCCGACGTAGCCTTGGACGAGGATCTCGCCCGCCGCCATCGCCTCTCCGAGACCCCAGCCGGCGTCTCGGGTGATCTCGATGTGGGCCCCGTTGTTGAGCCCTCCGCAGTAGTAGCCGACGCTGCCTTCGAACCGCACCTTCGCCCCGTCCGGCAGGCCGATCCCGAGGTTGTGGCGGGAGAGGGTGTTGGTGACCACGACCTCGTTCCCGGCGGCGATGGCCGCTCGGATGTCGTCGTTGACCGCCTTGATCGGCCGGTCGCCCACCTCGACGTACGCCACCGCGGTCATCGCATCACCTCCACCATCCCGACGGCCCAGGTGGCCGTCTGGTCGGGGCCGTCGAAGGTCTGCACCGCGACCTCCCCCGGGTAGACCTTCCGCACCGCCTGTTCTTCGGTGGCGATCGCCAGGTCGGGGCCGTCCTCCACCGCGGCGAGGGGTTTGATGGCCCAACGGTCCTTCGCCATCCCCAACCGGTCGGCGGTGGTGATGAGGTAGGTGAAGACCCCGTCGAGGGCTCGGAGGCTCCGTTCGAGGGCGGACTCCAGGTCGTGGCCCTTCGCCATCTGGTCGGAGATCCACACGGCGATGAGCTCGGAGTCGTTCTCGGTGAGGAATCGATATCCCTTGCGGGTGAGTCGGTCTTTCAGTAGGAAGTAGTTGGTGAGCTGGCCGTTGTGGACGATCGCCACGTCGGGGAAGGGACGCGCCCAGAAGGGGTGGCTGGCGGTCGGCGACACCTTCGACTCGGTGGCCATCCGGGCGTTGGCGATGCCGTGGGTTCCGACGAAGGTGGCGACCCGGTGCTTGGCCGCCACCTCCTGGGCGGTCCCCACGTCTTTGACGATCTCCAGGGACCGACCCACCGACTGGATCTGGAATCCGCCGATGGCGTCGGCTCGGGCCACCCAGTCGGCCAGGTCGACCCGGGGTGGGGAGACGATCATCCTCACCGAGACGTGACGCTGTCCGGTGTCGTCCCACGTCGGGTCTTCCAGGAAGTCTCCGCCGCAGTCCCGCAGCACGCCGAGGAAGGTCTCCAGATCCGCCGAGAGCCGCCGGCGGTCGTCTCCGACCACCCGCACGATGTATCCGTCGTCTCGACGCTCCCCGTAGAGGGCGAAACCCGTGGAGTCACCTCCGCGGTGGACCATCGCCTCCATCATGGCGACGAGGTCGGCACCGACGGTGCCCGGCCGCCCGAGGATCCTGCCCGCTATCCCGCACATCGTCTCTGGGTCCCTGTCCACGAGGTCGAATACCGCTGAGGTTTTGAATACTGAATACAGTATACGCAGTCGACCATAGCACCTCGTCTCAGTCGAGGTCGACCAGATGCAGGAGGAGCGAGAGCTGGTCGTCGGCTTCCTCCGGTCGGATCGGCACCGTGTAGGGCGGAAGCGGCGGGAAGTACATGGCGGTGATCGTCCCCGGCAGCGGCACGATCGTCACCAACCTCCCCTCGGGTGTGTCGACCACCTCGATCTTCTTCAACTCGGCCTTCGTCGCCAACGAGGTCGTCCGACGGTCGCCGAGCCGGCGGGCGAGGTCGCTCCCCGATCCCCTCTTCGTCACGAAGGCTCCCTTGTCGAACCGGTATTCGAGTTCGGTGGCTCCCCCGCCGTCCACGGGGGAGCCACGCTTCGCCACCCACTGGGTGTCGATCAGGGCACCGAACATCCTGAAGATCCCGGAGAACCCGACCTCGACCGTCAGATCCGCTCGCACCCGGACCCGGGCGTAGCGGGCGTCGGCCTCGTCGACTTCCACCCGTCCGGCGCCGAAGCGCCGCACCAGGGCGCCGGTCGGGACCTCCAACAGCCGTCGGCGCCTCGACCGGTAGAGACGTTTCGCCCGACTCCTGGGCCCGAGGGGGCGCCGCGAGCCGGTCACAGCTCCTGGTGCACCTCCTCCTCGAGACGCGACACCACCCCAGAGGTCTTCTCGAGGGCGACGCCGACGATCGCCACGACCGCCGCAGCCCCGATCATCCACAGGGCGCGTGGCCCGAAGAAGGCATGCCCGATGGGGCCTCCTTCTTCGATCGGATCGGCGAACGCGGCGTACCACAGGTACACGGTGACGATCAGGCCGAGGGTGGGGACCCAGAGCGGCAGCCGGAAGGGCCGCTCGACGTCGGGGTTCACGAACCGGCTCACCAGCACGATCACGTGGTAGACGACGTAGAGCAGCAACCACGTGTAGGCGGCGGTGAAGATCAGCTCGACCACGCCACCGAAGGCGATCGCCGACCAGGTGTAGGCGACGGCGGTGACGAGGATCGCCACCCACGGGGTCCGGAACCGGGGATGGACCGACCCGAACCACCGGCTGAGGGGCCCGAAGAAGTGACCGTTGCGGGAGATCCCGTAGAGGATCCGGGGCATCGAGGCGTACACGATCGTCATCGACGAGTACGTCGCCAGCACCGAGGCGATGGCCATCAGCACCTTGCCGGGCGAGCCCAGCATCGCCTCACCCACGAAGAGCTGGGGAGCGTTCGGATCCACCTTGTCGATCCAGCCGGGGTCGAGGCCCCCGACGCCGATGCCCATGAGCAGCGACGTGCCGAGGATGGTGAGGAGCCCGTAGACGATGCCCTTGGGCAGGGCCCGCGCCGGGTCCCTCGTCTCTTCGGCCAGCGGAGCCACGAACTCGATACCCACGAAGCTCCAGAACGCGAAGGCCCCTCCCAGGGCGATGATCCCGCCGAAGGTCAGATCTCCTGGGGTGAGGTTTCCCCACGACCAGCCGCCGACGTTGTTGAGCCCGAAGAAACCGAGGAGGCCGAACAGCCACCGGATGCTGAGCATGGCCAGCACCGTGTACAGCTCGACTTTGGCCAACAGCTCGATGCCCAACAGGTTGGGGACGACGGCGAGGATCCCCAGGATGATGATCCACATCGTCAGCGAGCCGCCGCCGAACAGGCCTTGGGCGCCCGAAGCACCCGCCACCGTCTCGCCGGCGCCGGCGAACATGAACATGATGTAGAACAGGGCTCCCAGGAAGACCCCGACGAGCGCCTTCGTCCGTTCACTGCCCGGTGTCGCCGCCGCACCGAAGTCGTAGATGGCCCCGGCCTTCGGGTAGGTCGTGGCGAGCTCGCCGGCCGACAGCCCGAGCAACAGGTTGGCGAAGAACATCGCCACCAGAGCCACCGCGAAGGCCTGGCCGGCGCTGAACCATCCCAGGAAGTCGGACACCAGGGTGCTGGCGGCCACCACCAGCCCCACCCCGGCGATGAAGATGTCCCGGGTGTTCAACGCCTTGACGAGACCTTGGTCGCTCGTCGTCATCGCTACCTCCCTCCTCGCTCTCGACCGCCCATGCGAGCGATCTTTGGATACAGTATGCGTCGTACAATCGCCCTGCAACCGATCCTGGGGTTTTTCTTCGGGGAATCTCCACCGATCCGACGGGTCGGAATCGGCCGTCGCTTGCGGATTTCCGGTGCCTCCGGACCGGCCCTACGATGCATCCCGGATACGAAGGGAGAGGGTTCGTGCCCAAGCTCAGGAAGATCAGTACCAGACCCTCCCGCCTCGCCGATCAGGTCTATGGACGTCTGATGGCGGCGATCCTCGACGGAACGATCGGCCAGGGGGACCGACTCATCCAGGAGAAACTGGCCGAGGACCTGGCGGTCAGCAGGACCCCGGTACGAGAAGCGCTGCTGCGCCTCGAGCGGGAAGGGGTCATCGAGCAGGCCGGGCGGAAGGGTTTCGTCGTGAAGACCGTGTCCGAGGAGATGATCCGCTCCATCTACCAGGCCCGCGAAGCGGTCGAAGGGTACGCCGCCCGTGTCGTGGCGGAACGGTCCGATCCCGAGACGATCGACCGCCTGGCCCAGCGGATCGCCGGGCTCGGCCCCGCCGCCAACATCGAATCATCCTACGAGGCGAACCGTCTCGCCCACCGGGCGATCGTCGAAGCGACCGGCAACGAATACCTCGTCGAGCTGTTCGACGCCATCTGGGGCAAGACCATCGCCGTGAAGATCTTCGCCGACCTGTGGATGGCGGAGGCGATCCACCGTCCCGTCACCGACCTCCACGCCGAAGTCCTCGAGGCGCTGCGTTCGGGAGACGGTGACCGGGCGGCCAAGGTGATGGTCGAGCACATCCGGGAAGGCCTCGACCAACAGCTCGACGTCCTGGAGCGACGGGAGCCGAAGCCCCAGGGTCAGTCGATGACCCGGTAACCGCCCCGGAAGAACCCGAGGGCGGGGCGGTCGGCGTCGTCGGCCAGGTCCATGGCGACCACCCGCCCCACGAAGATCGTGTGGTCTCCACCCTCGTAGGCGTGCTCCGGCGCGCATTCGAAACGGGCCAACGCCCCCGACAGCAGCGGCACGCCGAGGGTCCCCGCCGTCCACTCCAGACCCTCGAACCGGTCGATGTCGCGGGTGGCGAACCGTTGAGCCAGGTCCTTCGAGTCGGCGGCGAGCACGTGGACGGCGAATCCCGGACCTTCGGAGAACGCCCGGTGGGTCCCCGCCGTCTTCGCCACCGACACCAGCACGAGCGGCGGGTCGAGGGAGACCGACGTGAAGGAGTTGGCAGTGAGGCCGACCGGACCCCGCTCGGGGTCGAGGGCGGTGACGACCGTCACCCCGGTCGCGAACTGGCCACAGGCCTGGCGGAATTCCATCGGGTCGATCAACTCGGCTCCCTCGTCTCGGGTCACGCCAGTGTACGACCGGCTGCCGACAGAGGCCGCCCCTGCGACCTCACAGACCCTTCGGATGCCACACCGTCTTGATCTCGGTGAAGTCGGCGATCATGTAGGGGGATTGGGCGACCCGATCGTTGTTCCAGTCCACCCTCCCAGGAGGCCGCACCACCCGGGTGACCGACTCGGCGGCGGCGGCTTCGATCTCGGCGAGGCCGTCCCAGCCGTGACCCCAGGCATCGATGGCGTTGCAGTCGCGGTGGGACGCCAGGTACGGGATGAGCCTGTCCTTGGGTCCGGTGAGGATGTTCACCACCCCGGCAGGTACGTCGGCGGTGGCCAGCGCCTCACCGAAGGTGATCGCCGGCAGCGGAAGCCGCTCCGAGGCGAGCACCACGGCGGCGTTCCCCGAGATGATGACGGGCGCCACCCGGGAGACGAGGCCGAGGAGCGCCGGTTCCTCGGGGGCGATGATCCCGACGACGCCCGTCGGCTCCGGCGTCGAGATGTTGAAGAAGTCACCCTGCACCGGGTTCATGTTCCCGACCACCTGGACGAACTTGTCGCCCCATCCGGCGTACCAGACGAGGCGATCGACCGACCGCTCCACCTCACGGCGGGCCTGGGCCCGGCTTCGGCCGCCGACTCGGAGTTGGTCGACGAACGTGTCGGCCCGGTCCTCCACCATCTCGGCGATCCGGTAGAGGATCTGCCCGCGGTTGTATCCGGTCCGTGACGCCCAGCCGGCCTGGGCGTCACGTGCCGCCCGCATCGCGTCCCGGAGGTCCTTGCGGCTGGCGGCGGCGGCGCGGGCGACGACCGTGCCCGACGAGTCGACCACCGGGTACGAACGCCCCGACTCCGACCGAGGGAACGCCCCGCCGATGAAGAGCTTGTACGTCTTGCGAACGTCCACTCGGGAACTCATCGGGGGACTCCCTCCAGGTACGGCAACAGCCCGTGACGGCCGCCTTCCCGCCCGAACCCGGACTCCTGGTATCCGCCGAACGGCGACGCCGGATCGAACTTGTTGTAGGTGTTCGCCCACACCACCCCGGCCTCGAGGCGGTCGGCCATCCACAGGATGCGGGACCCTTTGGTGGTCCACACCCCGGCGGAGAGGCCGTAGGGGGTGTTGTTGGCCTTCTCCACGGCCTCGTCGGGGGTTCGGAAGGTCATGATCGACAGCACCGGACCGAAGATCTCCTCCTGGGCGATCCGGTGACTCTGTGACACCCCCGTGAACAGGGTGGGAGCGAAGAAGTATCCCCGGTCGGGGAGCCTGCACGCCGGCTGGTAGATCTCGGCGCCCTCCTCGATCCCCGACTCGACCAGCTCCGTGATCTTGTCGAGCTGTTCGGGGCTGTTGATCGCCCCGATGTCGGTGTTCTTGTCGAGGGGGTCACCCACCCGCAGGGTGGACAGCCGACGCTTCAGCTTGTCGACGAACCGGTCGGCGATCGACTCCTGGACGAACAGCCTGCTGCCCGCACAGCACACATGCCCCTGGTTGAAGAAGATCCCGTTGATCACCCCTTCGATCGCCTGGTCGACCGGGGCGTCCTCGAAGATGACGTGCGGGGCCTTCCCGCCCAGTTCCAAGGTGAGCCGCTTGGGGGTGCCCGCCACCGCCTTCTGGATGAGCTTGCCGACCGCGGTCGATCCGGTGAAGGCGATCTTGTCGACCCCCGGATGGCGGACGAGGGCGGCACCGGTCTCCCCCGCCCCGGTGACGATGTTGACGACCCCCGGCGGCAGGTCGGCTTCGGCGGTGAGCTGAGCGAACGCGAGGGCGGTGAGGGGCGTCGTCTCCGCCGGTTTGAGCACCACCGTGTTCCCGGCGGCCAGGGCAGGAGCCAC
>Ga0256830_1000501_pt1 | contig 31061 bp, 25 predicted proteins | sample 128326metaG_FD_190537 | JGI IMG/M metagenome (GOLD analysis project Ga0256830, IMG submission 190537) | Hydrothermal vent microbial communities from Lau Basin, Pacific Ocean - 128-326 | ecosystem: Environmental > Aquatic > Marine > Hydrothermal vents | place: Pacific Ocean: Lau Basin | collected... | reverse complement strand
TCAACTGGACCATCGCGTCTTCCCTCCTTGCCGCAGTTTCGTCGCTACGGCTCTGGAGGATGACGCGGTGGTCTTCTTCGTTCAAGGGCCCGTGCCCTCTTACACCACGCATCTGGACTCTAACCGGATGTGGCGCTGGAGGGACATGAAGGTCATCCTTCTCAAGGCCCTGAACGACAGCACCATGATTCTGATGATCATGGCCGCGGCGTTGGTGTTCAGCTGGGTGTGCTCCGACCTGTACGTGACCCAGTCCCTGGCGGAGATGATCCTGGGCCTGCCCCTGGGCAAGTGGGGGATCCTGTTCCTGATCAACGTGTTGCTGCTGATCCTGGGCTTCTTCATCCCGCCGGCAGCCGTGATCCTGATGGTGGCCCCCATGCTCCTGCCGGTGATCACGGGCCTGGGGTTCGACCCGGTGTGGTTCGCCGTGATCATGACGGTGAACCTGGAGATCGGCCTGGTCACCCCGCCGGTGGGCCTCAACCTCTACATCGTGAAGGGGATCGCCCCGGACGTGCCGCTGTCGGAGGTGCTGTGGGGGGTTCTGCCCTTCGTGATCATCGAGGTGATCGTGATCATCGCCGTGTCCGCGTTCCCCCAGCTCGCCCTCTGGCTTCCGAACCGGATGATCGGGTAGGCTCAGGGGTCGCACGGTCCCCGGGCGCGAACCCCCTCGACAAGGAGCCGACATGGAGCCGGAGCTTCCCCTCGCAGGCCTCAGGGTGCTGGACCTCACCCGGGTGCTGGCCGGGCCCTACTGCACCATGGTGCTCGGCGACCTGGGGGCCGAGGTGGTGAAGGTGGAGGTGCCGGGGGTGGGGGACGACGCCCGTCACTTCGGGCCCTTCGTGGGACCGGAGAGCGCCTACTTCATGAGCCTGAACCGCAACAAGAAGAGCATCACGCTGAACCTCAAGCACGACCAGGGAAGGCGCCTGCTCCTCGACCTGGTGCGGCACTTCGACGTGCTCGTGGAGAACTACCGGCCCGGCACCATGGAGAAGCTGGGGCTCGGGTACGAGCGGCTCTCGGCCGAGAATCCCCGGTTGGTGTACGCGGCCATCTCGGGGTTCGGCCACACCGGGCCGTACCGCACCAAGCCGGCCTACGACGTGGTGGTCCAGGGGATGGGGGGCATCATGAGCATCACGGGCCATCCCGGGGGGCCCCCCACCCGGGTGGGCGCCTCCATCGGGGACATCACCGCCGGGCTGTTCGGCACGGTGGGCATCCTGGCGGCGCTCCGGGCCCGGGAGCGCACCGGCAGGGGCCGGTTCGTGGACGTGGCCATGCTGGACGGCCAGGTGGCCATCCTGGAGAACGCCATCGCCCGGTACGAGGTGTCCGGCCGGGTCCCCACCCGCATCGGCAACCGCCACCCCTCGATCACCCCGTTCACCTCGGTCCGGGCCTCGGACGACTACCTCATCATCGCCGTGGGAAACGACGCCCTGTGGGAGAAGTTCTGCCGCCTGGTGGGGCGCGAGGACCTGGTGGACCACCCCTCGTACCGGACCAACCAGGACCGCACCGAGAACTGGGAGAGTCTGGAGCCCATCCTCGCGGAGATCTTCCGGACCCGCACCGTGGCCGAGTGGCTCGAGGCCCTGGAGGGGGCGGGCATCCCGTGCGGCCCCATCAACACCATCGACAGGGTGGTGGCGGACCCCCAGGTGAACGCCCGGGGCATGATCGTGGAGATGGACCACCCGGTGGCGGGTCCCATGAAGATGGCCGGCTCTCCCATCAAGATGTCCGGGGTCCCGCCCCAGGAGAGGCCCCGCCCCTCTCCGGCCCTGGGCGAGCACACCCGGGAGGTCCTGACCCGCCTCCTGGGCCTGCCCGACGACGAGGTGGACGCCCTGACGGGCGAGGGGGTGGTCTGACGCAACTCCGAGCTATGGGCGCACCAGACCGGCCCACCGCCGGTACATCGTGTCTCCCAGGCAAGCGAGCCGGTCCAGATGCGCGGCGGCATCCGCTCCGAGCACCGCGTCCTTGGTCACCCCGGCCGCCTGCATCTCCCCCCCGAACTCCGAGATCCAGTCCCGGAGGATCGTTTCGGTGATCTCCATGTGGAACAGGAACCCGTAGGCGCTGCCACCGTAGCGGAAAGCCTGGTTCTCGGTGAGCTCGGACGAGGCCAATCGCACGGCTCCGGCCGGCAGATCGAACACGTCGCCGTGCCAGTGCAGGGCGGTGAACGAGGGGGGCAGGCCTGCCAGCAAGGCGTCCGTCCGGGCCTCGTCGCTGAGGCGCACCTCGTGCCACCCGATCTCCTTCCGGGCCCCTGGCCGGACCGACGCTCCCAACGCCGCGGCAAGGAGCTGGCTCCCCAGACAGGTGCCGAGCACCGGTCGTCCGAGGTGCAGGGCGTCCTCGATCAGCCGCAGCTCCTTGCGCAGGAAGGGGTGCGCCTCGTGCTCGTACACGCCCATGGGCCCGCCCATCACCACGAGCCCGGCCGCGTCTCCCATGCGGGGCGGCACCGGGTCTCCGGCGTAGACCCGGACGAGCCGCGGCCGCACCCCTGCCGCCCGCACCGCCGCCTCGATCCGCCCCGGGGGTTCGCACCACACGTGTTGGAGAATGTAGACGGTTTCCATCGGAGCTCCCCTGACCACGAAACCAGCGGCTGTCCGGCCCAACGCCCATTAGCAACCCCCGTGCCACGGGAGCCGAGCCGGAACCGCCCGGTGCGCGGGGAGTTCGGCGCCCCGGCTCCGGCCCCATCACTACAGAACCGTCCCGACCACTACAAATTGATACGCTTTTGTCACAATCATACCGCAAGCCACCCGCCTTGCGACCTACCCCAGCTTGAACTCTGTCCGTTGGGTGCGGCCTCACCCGGTCAGGCAGGGGGAGCGGGCGGCGGCGGCCTCGTCGAGACGCCGGCGCTTGGCCCGCACCGGCGCGTCGTGCAGGACCTGGGGCTCGGCCTCGGCCTCGGCCGCGATGGCCCGCAGGGCCTCGATGAGCCCGTCCAGGTCGGCCTTGGACTCGGTCTCGGTGGGCTCGATCATGAGGGCGCCCCGCACCACCAGGGGAAAGTAGATCGTGGGGGGGTGGTACCCGTAGTCGATGAGCCGCTTGGCCATGTCGAGCGCGGTGACCTTGCGGGGGGTCTGGTTCCGGTCGGTGAACACGCACTCGTGGAGGCAAGGCCGGTCGTAGGGAAGATGGAGCACGTCCTTGAGGCGCTCCTTCACGTAGTTGGCGTTGAGCACGGCGAGCTCGCTCGCCCGCCGGAGCCCCTCGGCCCCCATCGAGCGGATGTAGGCCCAGGCCCGCACGATCACCCCGAAGTTGCCGTAGAAGGCGTGGACCCGGCCCACCGAGAGGGGCCGGCCGTGGTCCAGGTCCAGGGAGCCGTCCGGCCGCTCCACGATCCGGGGCACCGGCAGGAACGGCTCGAAGGGGGCCCGCACGCACAGGGGCCCGGACCCGGGCCCCCCGCCGCCGTGGGGCGCCGAGAAGGTCTTGTGGAGGTTCAGGTGCATGGCGTCCACCCCCAGGTCGCCCATGCGCACGACGCCCATCAGCGCGTTCAGGTTGGCCCCGTCGCAGTACACCAGACCCCCCTTTGCGTGCACGATCTCCGCCACCTCCTTCAGGTTCTCCTCGAACAGCCCCAGGGTGTTCGGGTTGGTGACCATGATGCCGGCCACGCCCTCGTCCATCACGGCCTCCACCGCCGCGGGCTCGAGCACGCCGTCGGGCCCCGAGGCCACCGGCACCGGCCGGAGGCCGCAGAGGGCCGCGCTGGCCGGGTTGGTGCCGTGGGCCGTGTCGGGGACCAGGATCTTGGTGCGGCGCTCGCCCCTCCGGGCCAGGAAGGCCCGGATCACAAGGATGCCCGTCAGCTCTCCCTGGGCGCCGGCAGCGGGCTGGAGGCTCACGGCGTCCATGCCGGTGATCTCGGCCAGGAACCGCTCGGCCTCCCACAGGATGCGCAGGGGGCCCTGGGCGAGGGCGGGGGGAAGCAGCGGGTGGGCGGCCCGAAGCCCCTCCAGGGCCACCACGGCCTCGTGGAGCCGGGGGTTGTACTTCATGGTGCACGAGCCCAGCGGGTAGGTCGTGGTGTCCACCGACACGTTCCACTGGGACAGCCGGGTGAAGTGGCGCACCACGTCCGCCTCGGTGAGCTCGGGAAGGTCCGGGGCCTCCCCCTCGAGCCCCGGCGGAAGGGCCGCCTCGGGCACGTCGCGCCGGGGCAGGGAGAAGCCGGTGCGGCCCGGCCGGCTTCGCTCCCAGATCGGGGGCTCCTCGAACACCAGCCCGGTGGTTCCGACCCGTGCGGTCATGGCCCGACCTCCTCGAGGAACGCGTCCAGGTCCTCCCGGCTCTTGGTCTCGGTGACGCACACCAGGTGGGCGCCCTCGAGCTCGGGAAACAGGGGCCCCAGGGGAAGCCCCGGCACGAACCCCCGGTCGCGGAGCCGCTCGGGGGCGCCGGGGGGCAGGTGCACGACGAACTCGTGGAAGGTGGGGGCCGCAAGCGGCACCTCCGCGCCGGCCCGCACGAGACCCGCCTTCAGGTACTCGGCCTTGTCGCGGTTCAGCCGCGCCAGCTCGCGGATGCCGGTCTTTCCCAGGAGGGCCAGGTAGGCGGCCGCGGTCAGGGCGCACAGGTTCTGGTTCGAGCAGATGTTGGAGGTGGCCTTCTCGCGGCGGATGTGCTGCTCGCGGGTCGCCAGGGTGATCACGAACCCGGGCCGGCCGTCGCGGTCGTCGGTGCGGCCCACCAGCCGGCCCGGCATCTGGCGCAGAAACCTCTGGCGCGCCGTGAAGATGCCCAGGTAGGGCCCCCCGAACGACAAGGGCAGCCCCAGGCTCTGGCCCTCGCCGCAGGCCAGGTCGGCCCCGCAAGCCCCGGGGCTCCGCAGGAGCCCGTAGGCCAGGGCCTCGGTGAAGGTCACCACAGCAAGCCCCCCGCGGGCCCTGGTTGCCCCGCAGGCCGCCTCCAGGTCCTCGATGCACCCGAAGAAGTTCGGGGACTGGACCGCCACGGCGGCCAGGTCCTCCTCGGCGTCCAGGCCCGACAGGTCCGTGCGGCCGTCGGCCGCCCACGGGAGCTCCACGATCTCGTACCCTCCGGGCTCCAGGTAGGTGCGAACCACCTGCCGGTAGGCCGGATGCACGGCCCGCGACAGGGCCACCCGGTGCCGGCGGGTGACCCGGATGGCCAGGAGCAGGGCCTCGGCCAGGGCCGAGGCGCCGTCGTACACCGAGGCGTTGGAGATCTCCATGCCCAGGAGCCGGCTCACCAGGGTCTGGTACTCGTAGATCGCCTGGAGCGTGCCCTGGCTCACCTCGGGCTGGTACGGGGTGTAGGCGGTGAGGAACTCGGCCCGGGAGAACAGGGGGGGAATGGCGGCCGGCACGTGGTGGTCGTAGGCCCCGGCCCCCAGGAACACGCGGTGGGCCGGCGCCGGTCCGGCCAGCCCGGCCGCGTGGCGCAGGAGCTCCGGCTCGGACAGGGGCTCCGGAAGGGCCAGGGGCCGGTCCAGCCGGCAGCCGGCCGGCACGGCGGCGAACAGGTCCTCGAGGCGCTCGGCCCCGACCACCCGGAGCATCTCGGCGATCTCGGCCTCGGTGTGGGGGAGGTAGCGCATCTACTCGATCCCCCTCAGGTGCTCCCGGTAGGCTTCCACGTCCAGCAGCCCCCCGATCTCCGCCGGGTCGGAGGGCCGCACCACCACCATCCATCCGCGGTCGTAGGGCTTCTCGTTCACGAGCTGGGGCGCGTCGGACAGCCCTGTGTTCACCTCCACGATCTCGCCCCCCACCGGCAGGTACAGCTCCGACACCGCCTTCACCGACTCCACGGTGCCGAACGCCTCTCCCCGGGCAAAGGTCTGGCCGGCCTCGGGCAGCTCCACGTAGACCACGTCGCCCAGCTGGTCCTGGGCGTAGTCGGTGATGCCCACCCGCACGAGGTCTCCCTCGACCCGGGCCCACTCGTGGTCGCGGGTGTACCGGAGGTCGTGGGGCAGGATGAGTTCGTCGAGCGTCTTCATCGCGGTTCCTCCTGGCTCGAGGCCGACCGACGGGTCCGCATCGCCCCGATGGGGACCCGGGCCGTGCGGTCGGGGCGGATGTCGGAGACGATCTCCACGGGGATCGAGCGCCGGCCGTGCCGGAGCTCGACCCGGGTGCCGGGCGGCAGGGGCTCGCCCACCCGGACGAACCCGCAGCAAAGCCCCCGGGGGGTGAACCCGGCGGGACGGTTGGGGCTCGCCACGCTCACGATCCGTCCCTCGACCCGGTCGATGCCCATGTCGGTGGCGCAGGTGAGCACGGTGCCGAGCTCCCGGCCCGATCCGCCGTGCACCGAGGCCCCGGAAGGGACCTTCCGCGGGTCGAACCCGGCAAAGGGCAGGGTCCACGCCGCGTCCACGGCCGCCTCGATCGCTGCCCGGCCCAGGAACTCCTTGGTGTAGCCGGTGCCCCCCGGCCCCAGCGGCAGGACGCGGGTCCAGGGGTTTCGCACGAAGGGCCATTCGCCGATGTCCTGGTGCGCCAGGGGAAGGACCGCCCCGGTGCGCAGGCTGTCCCGGGCCGCCAGCCCGCAGGGGAGGAGCCCCCTGCCCTCCCCCGCCTCCACGAGGTCGGCCCAGATCGCCGGCGCCCGGTGCGCCTCCACGTAGAGCTCGAACCCGAACTCGCCGGTGTAGCCGGTGCGCGACAGGAGGATCGGGGCCCCGTCGTGCCACCGCACCTGCCCCGCCTCCGGGGCCGTGGGGTCGAAGTGCCCTCGGAACCGGAAGTAGTCCAGGTCCTGGAACGCCCGGTCGGGGTCGGCCAGGAGGGGCTCGAGCACCCGCGCCGCACCGGGGCCCTGCACGTCGATCTTTCCCAGCCGGTCCGTGAGGTCCGCGATCCCAGCCCCCGGCCCGGGCGCGTGGGCCGCCAGGTGGGCGGCCACCCGGGGGCCCATGCCCGCGTTCACCACCACCAGGAACCGGTCCGGGGAGAGGCCGTAGACCACGGCGTCGTCCACCACGTGGCCCCGGGCGTCCAGAAAGACGCCGTAGGTGCACCGCGGGGGATCCCCCGGGGGGAGGAGCACCCCAAGGTCCCGGGTGTGGCAGCGCTGGAGCAGCCCGAAGGCCCCCGGGCCCGACACGGTCAGCACGGCCATGTGGCTCGTGTCGAACACGCCCACGGCCGTGAGCACAGCCAGATGCTCGGCCCGGGCCCCGGCCGGGTACCACAGGGGCATCTCGTACCCGGCGAACTCGGCCGGGTTCGCGCCGTGCCGGCGGTGCCACTGCCCGAGAACCGTGTGCCGGGCCACGGCCGCCCTCACAGCACGTAGGGGACCCGGCCCCGCACGTGGTGGTACACCACCCAGGTCTCGGTGGACTGGATGTCTGGGATCTTGGCCACCTCCTCGGTGTAGAACCGCTTGATCGTCAGCTCGTCGTTGAGGAGCACCGTGAGGATCAGGTCGTACTGGCCGGTCACCACGGCCACCGACACGACCCCCCTCAGCCGGCCGAACTCCTCGGCCTTCTCGACCAGCCTCACCGTCTTGAGCTTGACCCCCACGAGCACCAGGAAGTGGTTGGGCACGGTGTAGGGGTCCACCGTGCCCGTGATCTCCAGGATGCCGGCGCGCTCCATGCGGCGCACGCGGGCGCGCACCGTGTTCTCGGTGACCCCGAGCGCGGCCGCGATCTCGCGGAACGACTTTCGGCCGTCCCTCAGGTGGCGGACGATCGCGAGGGCGAGCTCGTCCACGTGGATGTCGCGGGGACCGGGGGTGGGCTTGCGGGCCGAGGCTGCGCTGGGGGGAAAGGTGGGCTCTCGTCTCGACACCGCGGTCCTCCCGAAGGGGCGACATGGGAGCGTTCGGTGTCAGCCTAGCACGCCTTCGGGATCCGTCAACGATTAATCCAAAAAGTGATGAAAAAAGAGGCAAAAAGGCTGGCAGGAGTTGAAAAGCACATTTACGAAGGTGAAAGAGGTTCGTCGCCCCACGGACCCGCTCCTCAGCCGAGCAGGAGCACCCCGAAGCACAGGAACCTGCCCCCCGGCCGGGGATCGATGCCGTGGCGCTCCAGGGCCTCGAGCACCGCCACCCCGCAGGCCTCGAGCGAGGGGAACGCTCCGGTCGGATGGCGGCACGCCCGGGTGTCGCACGCCTCGCACAGGTCGCAGTGGCCGGCGCCCAGGGCGGCGGCCTTCCAGTGGCCGGCCCGGAACGCCTCGGACCGCAACTCCCGCAGCACCCGGTTCACCCCGGGGTGGTCGGCCGCAGCCACCCACAGGCCGCTCCGGTACTCCGAGAGCATCCGCTCGGTCAGCTCCAGCTCCGGCGCGTGGGGCGGGCAGGTGAGCCACCGGCCGTGGTCCGGGCAGCCGTACCGGCAGTGGAACCGCACCCAGGCGCGCACCGGGACCCGGGCCGGATCGGCCGGCCACACCCCCAGGGCTCCCAGCTCGAGCGCCCGCTCCGCCAGGGCCTCGGTGGCGTCGCCCCTCATCCCCACCTCCCCAAGGCCACCACCGGGCTCCCGCAGGTCGGCGCCAGCAGGGTGCGAGCGAGGCCGGCCATGGGGTTCGCCGCGCGGGCACGAGACACGGGAGTTGGTTCCATCACGGCTCCGTGCAAGGGTACTTCGCGGTCCGGACGCAGGAGGCGCTGCACGGCACGAGACCCGACGGGCCGAAGGCCCGCAGCCCCTTGTAGCATCGGGCTCGGCGGCCGCACAAGGCCGGCGCCCCCGCGGGATTGACCCTCCGCGGCCGCGGAGGGTAGTTTGCCCCGAATCGGGGCCCCGGCGGCCGGCCGTCGGAGAGACGCGCCCGCTTCGCCCGGGGGCCGGGCGATTCCACCCGCCGGCCCGGAAACCGGAGGAGGACCCCATGGAGCCCGTGGAGAAGATGCTCGACCACTACCGGTACGGACCGGCCGACGAGGCCAGCCGGAAGCGGCTGCGTGCCCTCCTCCTCCCCGAGACCGACCGGTTTGCAGAGGCCCTGTTCGGCTACATGGCCTCCGACCCCTACATCCTGTCGTTCTTTCCCACCGAAGAGGCGGTGCGACGGCGCAAGGCCATCAGCCGAACCTGGTTCCAGGCCCTTCTGACCGAGCCCCTGGACGAGGACCACCTGAAGCGCCTCCACCGGGCCGGCAAGACCCACCTGGACATCGGGCTGCCCGGTCACTACGTGAGCGCCGCCATGAGCTTCGTGCGGGGCTACTGCCACGAGCGGGTAGCCGCGCTGGCGGCCGACCCCGACGAGGCTCGGGCCCTCACGGCCACCCTGGACAAGCTCCTCGACCTGAACCTCGACGTCATGACCGAGGCGTACCGCGAGGAGGAGCTGCGGCGGGTGTTCCTGTCGAAGCGCACCGAGACGGCCCTGATCCGCTGGGTCGAGCGGCTGACCCACGGGCTGAACCTGCTCCTGGTGGTGGGGCTCGTGGCCATGACCGGGGCCATCGCCGCCCTGTTCGTGTCGGACGTGATCCAGGTGCCTACCGGCCGGCTCGACGTGGGGGTGGTCAAGGCACTGGGCTCCCTCCTCATCCTGTGGATGATGATCGAGCTGCTCCATGCCGAGGTGCGTTACCTCCGGGGCGGCCGGTTCACCCTGAGGGTGTTCCTGGAGTTGGCCCTGGTGGCGTTCATCCGAAAGCTGTTCGTGGCGGCCCTGGAGAAGTCCGACCCCGTGGACTTCGGCCTGATCCTGGCGAGCCTGCTCGTCCTCGGGGCCCTGTTCTTCCTGATGGCCCGGACGGATCGCCAGGAAGGCGCGGACTGACCCCCCGGCCCGGCGGGGAACCGCCGGTTCGATGTCTTCGGTCCGACGTTTCGGCCTTGACACAGGGGGTCGAAGCTGGTATTTGCACCAAAAACCTACCCCACAACCCTTTCCACCCACCCTAAGCGACAGGGTTCGCGACAGGGTGCATCCCTTTTCTCTCTAGCCGCCCGCCTTCCCTTCGGTGGGGACGAGCGCAGCAACCCCCTCGCAGCGGCGTCCCCCCCCGATCCCCGGGGGTCGCCGGAACCCCCTCCGGGACCGGGAGGGCACCATGTGGACGGCGCGGATCGCGGCAAGACGCGGGTTCTGGCTCTGGACGGCGCTGCTCCTCGCCGCGTCGGGGTGCGGGGGAACCGCCAGGGGGACCGGATCCGGCCCGGCGGCGGACGACGCAGCCCCACGGGTCCTGCGCGCCGAGGCCCTCTCCCCCGAGGAGGTCCTGGTCGTCTTCGACGAGGCACTGAACCCCTGTGCGGCCGACGCCGCCAACTTCTCGGTCAGACCGGAACTGACGATCACCGGCGCCGTCCTGGTGGACGGGGGCACGGCGGTACGCCTGGGGACCAGCAGGCAGGTGCCGGGGCTGGAGTACCAGGTCGAGGCGGCGGGGTGGGACCGGAACGGGGACGGCCGAATCGACGAGCGGGACGGCGTGGTTCTCGACCTCGCCGGCCAGCCGGTGGATCCGGTTCGCTGCCGCGCCACCTTCCGCGGGGCCGGAGCCCCGGACGGCGAGGGGCCGAGGCTGGTGAGCGCCGTGGCCACCGGCAACACCGAGGTGCTGGTCACGTTCAGCGAGGCGGTGCGGGGTGGGATGGAGGGTGCGGAGAACCCCTCCCACTACCGGATCTCGGCGCCCCTGACCCCTTCCGCCGGCCGGCGGTCGGCCCGGGCGGTCGTGATGGTGCGCAGTGCCGCCCTGATCCTGCCCGGCCGCACGACGGTCCGCCTCACGACGTGGTCGCAGTCGGACCTCGAGTACACCCTGACGGTGACCGGCATCCAGGACCTGGCGGGAAACCCCCTGGCGCCGCCGGAGATGTTCGTCGTGCCGAGCACGGTGCGGTTCGCGGGGATGCCGCCGGGGCCCGGCGACCTCACTGACGCGGACCTGGACGGGGCGCCCGACTCGGTCGAGCAGCGGGGCTGGCTCGTCACCGTGCGCGGGGCGGACGGTGAGCCGACGCAGCGGGAGGTGAACGCAGACCCCGAGGCCGCGGACACGGACGGCGACGGCGTCACCGACCGCGAGGAGTGGACCTACCTGCTCGATCCGCGCCTGCCGGACACGGACGGCGACGGGGTCGAGGACTGGGAGGAGCTCAACCGGACCTACAGCGATCCCCTCGCCCGGGACACGGACCGGGACGGCCTGGACGACGGGCTCGAGGTCGGCACCTTCGGCACCTCGCCGGTGCTGGCCGACACGGACGGCGACGACCTGGACGACTACCAGGAGCTGTACGTGCGGGGGGAACGGTACGACCCCCTCGTGGCCGACCTGCCCCGGATCACGGTGACCTACTCCACCCCGCCGGCCGTGTACATGGTGACCGATGTGGGCACCACGGACGAGAGGAGCTTCGGCACCCGGATCGCCCAGACCGTGACGGAGTCGGTGACCATGGGACAGACCGACTCCCTCACCAACCAGCGCACCACCCGGAACTCGCAGGAGATCGCGACGACCGTCGGGATCAACCTGGGCGACATCACGAACCTGGGCGTGCCGAGGGGCACGCTCGAGGTCTCGGGCAAGCTCTCGTGGTCCCAGGGCACGATGAACGAGCGCAGCCAGTCGTGGAGCCAGGACAAGTCCCGGGCCGCGGCCCGGGCGGTGGAGGAGTACGAGGACTACGCCCGGAGCAGCACCGTGCGCACGACCGGGGGCCGGGTGACCGGGGGGATCAAGCTCGAGAACACCGGCGGGGTGTCGGTGACGATCCGGTCCCTGGTGGTCAACGTGAAGGTCCCCGACTGGAGCCGGCCGGGGGCCTACCGGGTGGTGGCGGCGGTCCGGCCGGAGCTGGTGGGGGAGCTGACCCTGGGGCCCGGCGACGTGAGCGGCGAGATCTTCGTGTCCACGGGAGAGCGGGACCTGACCGTGGCCCAGGCCCGCGAGGTGCTGCTCAACGCCGGCTCGGTGCTGTTCGAGGTGTCCAGCATCGCCCTCACCGACGAGAACAACCGCAGCTTCACCTACAAGACCGAGCAGACCGTGTCCCAGACCGCGCTCGTGGCGATCGACTACCAGGGGCGCGGGGGGCGGCCGCTCGAGCGCTACATGGTGGCCACCAACCTCGTCCACACCGGGCCCAGGGCCTTCGTGGGGGTCACCCTAGGCGAGGTGTTCGACTACCTGGGCATCCCCTTCGAACAGTTCGACGCCGGTGCCGTGAGGAGCATCCGGGGCCTGGAGACCCGGTCCCGGCAGGAGGGGTTCTGGTTCGTGCTCACTTCGAGCCCCTCGGTCCGGCCGGGGGGCTCGGCCGCCTTCCGCGACATCGTCCTGAAGGCCGGCGACTGGATCCAGGTGGCGTACCTCACCGACGTGGACGGTGACGGCCTGTTCACCCGCGAGGAGTACCTGTACGGCACCGACGACACCCAGGTGGACACGGACGGGGACGGCATCTCGGACTACGACGAGCTCAAGACGGGGTGGTGGGTCCCGGTCCTCGCCCGGACCGTCTACCCCAATCCCCTCCACGCCGGGGACTACGACGGGGACGGTCTGGACGACCCTGCCGAGCGGTCGATCGAGACCGACCCCCGAAACGCCGACACCGACGGCGACGGGGTGTCCGACAGCGACGACGCGTACCCGAACGTCCCCAACCCCTCCCCCACGGACTTCACAGCGGTGGTGGGGGAGGACCCGGACGACGCGGTGCTCCTTTCGTGGGAGATCCCGGACGAGTACGCGGGGGTCCTCGTCCTTCGCCAGGCCAACGCCCCCGTGCGGTCCCGGCCGGTGAACGGCGAGACGTACGCCCTCGGCGACGTGGTGGGCGACGCCGTGGTGGTCTACTCGGGCGCGGACGGCTCGGTCGAGGACCCCGGCCTGGACCGGAGGACCACCTACCACTACCGGCTCTTCCCCTACGACGCGTCCCACGGCTACGGGCCGTCCGCGTCGCGATCGGCCACCACCGGCCCCGGCCCGCTCCCCGACCCCACCGCCGCGAACACCCGGGTGGAGGCCGACGAAGCGAGAGCCTGGATCCAGGTCTCGTGGGCCGTGCCTGGCGACGATCGGGTCGAGGGGGTGCTCGTCCTGAGGGACGAGGCTCCGGTGGTCACCCGGCCCATCGACGGGGCGTCCCACGAGGTGGGCGGGTACATCGACGACGCCAAGGTCGTCTACGTGGGCGACAACGCCACGTTCTCGGACGAGGACGTGGAGCCGGACACCACCTACTTCTACCGGCTGTACTGCTTCGACGCCGGCCGCGCCTACTCCGCGGGGGTGCCGGTGACCGCGACCACGGACGACGGCAACTCCACGGTCCGGGTGACCATGGAGGCCGTGAGGCTGGTCCGGAACGAAGACGCCGGCAAAGAGAGCGAACTGTACTGGAAGTTCTGGATCGAGACCGAGGACGGGCGCACCTACACGATCGAAAACCGGAAGAACACTTCTCTGGCCGAACTGGAAGAGGGCCACGAAAAAGGCATCCACAAGACGGTCGAGTTCCAGATGGACAACCGACGGAAGTTCTGGGTGCTGGGCTGGATGAAGGAGGAGGACACCTGGCCGGATCCGGACGACTCCATGGGCTCGGACAAGCAGGAGTGGGCCTACGACATTCGATCGAGGCGCTGGGAGGGGGCCGACGGTCAGAACACCGCCGGCGAGCTGCGCTTTTCGCGCGAGGGCGTGGCCGTGGCCCGGTACACCACGATCACGCTGGACAGCCTGCTCACCGTCACGGCCGGCTCCGCCGCAGGGCTGGGGGGCCGGGCCGATCCCGGAGCCCGGGATCACGAGATCCAGCAGATGACCTGGACCGTGGACTACGGTTCGGTGCTGGTGACCGGGGTGCAGGTGTCCGGGGTGGCTCCGGCGGACGGCGTGGAGCGGATCCACCTGTACGAAGACGAGGGGACCAAGGGAGTGTACGACCCCGGCGTCGACCGGCCGCTGGGGCCCCCCGCCGTGTGGAGCGACCAGGGATCCGCGTTCGTCGCTTCCGGCTGGAGCTACCGCCTCGAGCCCGGCTACGACCGGCAGGGGGCGGCCACGCCGAGGGCCGTCGACGTCCTGGTCACGGTGGACACGGCCCCCGACGCCGCTGCCGTGGATCCCCTGGTCTCCCAGGTGGAGTTCATCCGGCTGGGGATCGGCAGCGTGGTGGGTCCCCCCCTTCCATCCGAGCCGTTCTGGATCGAGGCGGCTCCCGAGAGCCCGCCCGCCCCGGCGGCGCGCCGGGGGACGGGACGGGAGTGAGCCGGCGATCAGGCCTTGCTCAGGCGCAGGGTGGTGGAGAACAGCCGCTCCTTTGCGAACACGATCGGGAGCCCCTCGAGCTCGAACTCCACGGACACCGTCTGGAACCCGCGGAACGAGTACACCTGGTAGTCGGCGCCCACGATCATCGAGGGGCAGGAGATGTGGGTGACGCCGTAGCGCTCGCCGCTCAGCTCACCTTTGATCCGGCCCGCGATGATGTTGGTGATCTCGGCGGCGGCATCGAACACCTCGGCACTGTAGCCGTCCACCTCGGCCCCAAGGAACTGCCGGGCCAAAAACAGCACGCCCTCTCGAGACAGGTGCAGGGTCACGGTGCCGTTCCGCCGGCCCACCAGGCCCACCACCACGGCAACCTCCTGACCCCGGGGCCCCACCGTGGACCAGCCCACCGGCCGGGGGTCCAGCCCGGCCATCTGAAACCCGGCCTTGGTGCTGCGAACCACGGCGTCCAGGAGATGCTGATCCACCTCGATCGAGAACTCCTTCATGGGCGTTGCTCCCGAAGATGGAAAGGGTTGACGTCTCCGAGCTCGTTTCGGGTCCCGGGCGACGGAACTTAAGGGGGCGCCCTCTGTCACCCTCTCTGCTCGGAGCCTCCCGCCTCCCGGCTCCGCCGGATCAGGAGCCCCACGCACATTTGGATGTTCACCGGGCTGTAGCAGGTGAGCTCGTCCCGGTACACCTCGGTGAACAGCCGCTCCGCCAGGTCCTCGTCCAGGCCCTGGTGGGCGAGCACCCGTTCCCGCAGGGCCTCGGCAGCCGCCCGGGCCGCCGCCACCCCCTCCCGGGCGGCTGGCCCGGTCAGGGCGCCCAGGTGCCCGAGGCCCAGCACCTCGAGGCCCCAGGCCCGGATCCGCTCCAGGGTGTCCAGGTACGGCCCGTACCCGGTGAAGTACAGGGGCATGAACCCGCCGCGGCCGTACCGAAAGCCCAGGCAGTCCGACACGAACAGGGCGCCCCGTTCCGGCACGCCGGCCACCAGGTTGCCGGGCGCATGGCCGCCCGCCACCCACAGCTCCAGGGTCAGCCCGCCCAGGTCGATCCCGGCCCCCTCCCCCACCTCCCACGCCCCGGACAGGTCCGGCGCCCCCCCGAGCGCGGGGCGGGCCACCGCCTCCCCCCGCGAGGCCAGGGCCTCGGCCATGTACCGGTCCTCCGCCACGAACCCGGCCGCGGCCTTGGGGTGCGCCACGAACCCCGGCGCGCCCGGCCCCACGACCACCTCGGCCCCGGGGAACCGCTCCCGCAGGGCACCCAGGCCGCTCACGTGGTCGGTGTGGGGGTGGGTCACGACGAGCAGATCCGGAGCCACGCCCAGGGCCTCCAGCTCGCCGACCAGCCGGGGGACCACGGCCGAGATGCCCACCTCGACCAGGGCCGCCCGGTCCGCGCCCCGCACCAGGTACGCGTTGAACAGGGGATGCCCCAGCTCCCAGATGCTCTCGCACAGCCGTTTCACGGGGGATCACCTCCGATCGTAAGGCCTCTTGTTGTGCCTTGGGCCCAGGCCGCCTCACGCACCACCAAGGCGCTTGGCCTCCAGGGCCCGGACCATGTCGGTGAGGGTGGCGTAGTGGGGCACGGGGATGCCCAACCGCTCCGCGTAGGCCACGACCCGCCCGCCCAGGTACTCGATCTCGGTGGGCCGGCCGGCCTCGAGGTCGTGGCACATGGAGTCCTTGTGGACCCCGGCCTTCTCCAGGTAGGCCACGGCCTGGGACAGGTATTCCTCGCCCAGGTCGTAGCCCAGGGCCCGGGCCACGGCCAGCACCTCGCGGAAGCACGCGTCCGCCACCCGCCGGCTGGCCGGCAGCGTGAGGGCCTCGCGCAGGGTCAGGTCGGCCAGGGCGCAGATCGACGCCATGGTGCACTTCATGACCATCTTCCTCCACACGAACCGCCCCACGTCCTCCACCGCCTTGGTGGCCAGGCCGGCGGCGGAGAGCCGTTCCGCGAGCTCCCGGGCCACGTCGGCGCCCTCGGGCAGCACCGGGCCCAGGTGGTTCGGGGGGTTGAAGAACGCCACCCGCACCTCGCCCGGCCCCTGCCGGGCGCAGCCGTAGTTGAGCACCATGCGAAACGCGTTGGCCTTTCCGAACGCCTCGGCCACGTCGTCCTCGGTGCCCAGACCGTTCTGGCAGCTCACCACGGGAACCCCGGCCGGCAGCACGGCCGCCAGGTCCGAGAGCACCCGGGGCAGGCTGTAGGTCTTGGTGCACAGGAACACGGCGTCGGGCTCGTGCCGGGCCAGCTCCGCCACCCCGACGGCCACATTGCGCACCCGCACCCGTTTCTCGATCGCCCCAGACACCCGGATCCCGTTCTGCCGCAGGGCCTCAGCCGTCCCGGGCCGAGACACCACGCAAACCGCGTCGGGCGCCGTCTCCGCCAGGGCGGCCGCGAGCACCGCGCCCGTGGCCCCCACCCCCACCACCGCTGGTCTTCGAACCGCCATGGACACGCTCCTTTCCAGCAACTTCGGTCGTCGGTCTACGGTCAACGGTCGTCGGTCTGGGGCCTTCGGCCCGCTGGGCGGCTGGGCGGCTCTCGGATCGCGCCGAAGCTCGGGGGGCATGGGGTTCAGGGGCCAGAATTCAGAAGTCGGTGGACAGGGATAAGGCTCTTCGGTGCCCCGAGAGGATCCCCCCGGGAACCCAAACTGCTTTTCGGGATTTCCTGTCTCCTGTCCGCTGAATTCCGGTTTCTGAAACCCATGCCCCGCCGCCGGCGATGGCCCCGAACCAACGCACGTTACCCTTCTCCGTTGTAGGGCCCCACAGGGCCGATGGAGGCTTTCCGGCAACTTCGGTCGTCGGTCTACGGTCAACGGCCGCGCCGAAGCTTGGGGGGTTCAGGAATCGACGACGCGCTCGGCCTCCTGGCCCGGGCGGTTCACCAGGATCATGCCGGCGCTCACCAGCCCCAGGGCCAGGAACACGCCGGCCGTGAGGGGCTCCTTCAGGATCAGGGCCCCGCTCACCAGCACCCCGAACACCGGCGTGAAGAACGTGAACCCGGCCAGCAGGCTCACGGGATAGCGCTGCACCAGCTCGAACCACACCAGGTAGCTCAGGAACGCCACCACGATGCACTGGTAGGCCAGGGCCCAGAGCCCTGCGGCAGACACCCCGCGCACCGGCTGGGGCTCCCACAGGAGGCTCAACAAAAACAGGAACGGCGCCGAGAACGCCACCTGGTAGAACAGGGTCTGCAGGGGCACGGCCACCGGAGTCAGGAACCGCTTGATGTACAGGGTGGTGGCGCCCCACAGGGCGCCGGCACCCAGGAGCATCAGGTCCCCGGGCAGGGTGCGCAGGGTCACCTCGCCCCAGTCCTTGCCGAACAGGACCACCACGCCGGCGAACGCCAGCACCAGGCCCAAGGCCTTCCGGCGGTTCATGGGGTCGTGCCGGAGAAGGTAGTGGGCCCCCAGGGCCGTGAAGAACGGCTGGGTGTAGAGGAACACGTAGGCCCGGGAGGCGTACGTGAAGTTCAGCCCGAAGTAGATCGCGGCGAACTCGGCGCCGAACATGAGGCCCACCGCCAACCCGTGGCCCAGGGCGACCCGGCTCGGGAACGACGGGATCCCTGCCAGGGCCATCCAGCCCCACAGACACACGGAGGCCACGGCCGAGCGTACGCCGGCCATGAACAGGGGGGCGAGGTCGCGGCCCGCGATCTTGATCGCGGCCATGTTCGCGCCCCAGATCAGGGACAGGACGATCAGGATGGCCACCGGGCCCCAGGGGAGCTGGCGACGGTGTGCCGGGGTCATGGCTCGTCCGCAGAGGCGCGGGGAAGCCCCAGCGACAGCACCGCCCCCACCACGGACACGGCCGCCGCCAGCCAGAACGCCCCCACGAACCCGCCGGTGCGGTCCGCCACCGCCCCGCCCACGGCCGGACCCAGGGCCTGGCCGATGCCGAAGAACAGGGTGATGAACCCCAGGCAGGCCGGGGCCAGCCGCGGCCCCACGTAGTCGCCGGCCGCGGCGGCCGTGATGGTGGGCACGCTCCACGCGGTCACCCCGAACACCACGGCCGACAGGTACAGCCCCGGTCGGCCAGAGCTCACCGCGTACACCCCGTAGGCGAAAGCGAGCACGGCGTAGGCCAACGCCGTGGCCCGGGGCCGGCCGATCCGGTCCGAGATGCCTCCCCACAGCAGCCCGCAGAAGGTGCTCAGCCCCCCCACCAGGGCCCAGAGCCCCCCGGCCTCGCCCGGGCCGAGCCCGCGCTGCTTCACCAAGTAGGCCACGAAGAAGGTCACGTAGATGATGTACGAGAACCCGTACATGAAGTACACCAGCCCCAGGTACCACACCCGGCCCTGGCGGTACACCTGCCCCCACTGGAACGGCGCCGGCCGGCCGGCCCTGGCCGGGGGGGCCTCCTCCGCCGACGCGGCCCCGATCGGCGCCAGGCCCATCTCGCCGGGGCTGGTGCGCAGCAGGGCGGCCGCCACGGCCGCGATGCCGAGCACGGCCGCGCCCAGCACGAACCACGCGGTGCGCCACCCCTCGGCCCCCCCGGCCCGGAGGATCGGGGGCACCACCAGCCCCGCGATCATGGTGCCGGCCCCGATACCCGCGGTCACGATGCCGGTGGCCAGGCCCCGCAGCCGCACCGAGAACCAGGCCGCGCCCAGGGCCATGGCCGGCACGTAGGCCGCACCGTTCCCGAGCCCCGTGAGGGTGCGCATGGCCAGGGCGAACCCGAACGCCCGGGCCGCCCCCATGCCGGCCAGGGTCAGGGCCATCAGCACCAGGGCCGCGGCGATCACCCGCCGGGGCCCGAACCGCGCCGCCAGCACCCCGCCCACCAGGGCCATGACCAGGTACCCCACGAAGTTGCCCATCTCCAGGAGCCCCAGCTGGGTGTAGGTGAACCCCAAGCCGTCCTTCATGGCCGGCAGGATCAGGGTGTAGGACATGCGGCCGAACCCGTGGGCCCCGATGGTGACCAGGAGCCCGGTCCCGATGACGATCCACCCGTAGTGCAGGCGCCGATCACCCATGGGCGTCCTCCTCCAGCTTGGCCACCACCTGCTGGACCACCCGCCTCTCCTCGGGCGTCAGCCGGGAGAGGAAGGCCGCGTTCGTCTCCTCGTACACGGCCCGGAGGCGGGCCTCCAGCTCACGGGCCCGGGCCGTGAGCCGCACCACGAACGACCGGCCGTCCGAGGGGTTCTCGACCCGCTCCACCAGCCCGTCCCGCTCCAGGCGGTCCAGGATCCCGGTGAGGGTGGACTTGTCCATGGCCACCCGGGCCCCGAGCTCCGACACCGTGACCCCATCGCCGTCGAACAGGGCGATCAGCAGGAAGAACTGGGGCTGGGTGATCCCCAGGGGCTCCAGCCGCTCCCGGTACGCCCGGGCCATGGCCCGGGTGGCCTTGCCCAGGGCGAAGCACAGGCATTCCTCCAGTCGCATGAGCGTGCCCCTTTTTTCGGCTGGGAAGCTAGCCCGCACTATTCATGAAGCCTTCTGCTGCAACCGCCGATTGCACGCCATCTCGGGGCGTGCTCGCGCCTCGGGGCTCGACGTACCGTCCAGTACGCCTGCACCCCCCGTGCGCTCGTGCTTGCTCCGATCTGCCGCACACTCGACGGTTTCGCGACGAACGCTCATGAATAGTGCGGGTTAGGCGGGCAAACAGCTCTCGAGCCCCGCCGAATCTGGGGGGGCAGGAGTCGACCACGCGCTCGGCCTCCTGGGCCGGGCCCAAAATATTCCGCACACAAACTTCTCGTCAACACAAAAATCGTTTTGTCGTTTCAAACGGAATCGAGCGGACCATCGTGTCGAGGGGGCATGGGGGGTGAGGCCCACGACTCCGGGGCCGGAGGGCAGGGGTTACGACGAAAGGCCTTTCCAGTACCTTCGGTCTGCGGTCGTCGGTCGACGGTCTTCGGTCGGGGCCTTCGGCCCGCTAAAAGGCTGGAAAGCTAGGAGGCCAGAAGGCTAGCAGGACTGAAAACCTCCTTGATCTCCCAGCGTTCCCAAGCACGACCACGCCCCTTTGGCGCCACCTCACCGGCCCGGAGGGCAAGGGGCCTGGTGGAGCGCCGGTCGTGGCCGTATCAGGGGCCAGGGTTCAGAGGACAGTAGACAGAAGAGCTATAGGAGCGGTTCTCCCCTGTATTCTGTCCACCGAGTCCTGATTCCTGAAATGCGGGCCCCTTGCCCTTCGGCGGCAACGCCCCGGACCAACGGACGTTACTCGTCCCGTTGTAGGTCCTCGGAGGGGGCTGACGATGCTTCCCCGGAAGGCGGCTCCTCCAGCTCGTAGTACTTCTCCGGCATCCTGGGCTCGTTCAGGGCCGCCAGGTTCGGCACCGGATACCGGAACGCTCCGGCCCGGCGCACGTACCCGAGCCCTTCGGCAACCCGTTCGAGCTCCGCATACGGTACGGCGAACGACATCTCGTGGTCCTGGGTGCCGGCGAACACCCGCTCGCCGGGGCCGGGAACCATGTAGGTGCTCTCGCCCGACTGCACCACCCCCACCAGCCACGTGGCGCACCCGAGCCGCCCGGAACTCACCGAGCGGATGCCGGTGCCCTTGCCGTAGTTCGCCCCCTGGATCAGGGTGAGGATCTGGGCGGGGTTGCCGTAGATCACGGCCAGGTCGGGCCGGAACGGGCACCGGTCCAAGGGAGCCAGCCAGATCTCGGGGTACCGGCCGGCGGGCCAGCGCGGGTACGCGGCCTCCATGGCCCGGCCGCACTCTGGATCGGACTGGTAGTAGCCCGCCACGGTGCCGTCCAGGAAGCGCTCGGCATCCACATAGCCCATGAACACCTTGGGCAGGGGGCAGCCGTGGTCCTCGGCCGCGAACACCATCGTCCAGCCCAGGGTCCGGGCCGCGGTCATGCCCTGGCACACGGTGAGCCGCCGCTTCAGGTCCTGGAGGGGCCGCCGGGCCTTGGGGGGCGGCGTCTCTCCGGGAGCCGCAAGCTTCGCCCCCACCGGCCGGGTCGTCGGCCGCACCGCGGTCTCCACGGCCTCCAGGAACGATCGGACCCGTTCGTCCATCCTTCAAACCTCCCGTGCTCGAGGGAGACGGCTGGCCCGCCTCATGGTCCGGCCGCCTGCTTCTCCTTTCGACGGCGCAGCCGCTGCCGGACCCGGTCGTTGATGGAGAACCCGGTGATCACCAGCCAGATCAGCCCCAGGGCGAGCGCCGTGTGGTACATCGCGCCGAGCGGACCGCCTCCGTAGTGCACGTTCACGAACAGCCAGTCCCATATCTTCAAGCTCTCCGGAACCCGGCTCGCGTCGATCAGGGCCCCCACCCTCGCGTGGAACCCCAGGAGCCACTCGACGCTCAAAAACAGCCCGCTCACCGCCTGGAGGAGCACCAGCGCGCCGATCCCCACGCCGACGCGGCGGTGCCATTTTCGAAGGGTGGGTTCGTCCATCGTGGTCTTCTCCCTCCCCCACGGCCCTGGGGCCCGGCCCTCTCATGCCAAGTCGCATTCGAAGCCAGCGATTTGGGGGCCGTTGGCCCGGAGCGCTACGGCCGAGCCGTTCAAGCCGCTCGGCGCAGGGGAGCGCCCGCGGCGCGTGCTCTCACGCGCCGCAGCGGACCGAGCCGTAGCGACTTCGGCGAGGCCGTCTTTTCCAGTGGAGGACCAACGGCCCCCAAATCGCCCCTCCATGAGCTCATCTTGATCGCAAATCGGCATCACGCCGGGTTGCGTTCAAAGCCATTGGTCCCTTGCCCCGTCCCCGAGGGCTCCCGGTTCGAACGCAACTCGGTATCAGGCCGCCTCGGCCGGGGCGTCCGGGGTCAGGCGCACCGACAGCACCCGGCTCACCCCGGCCTCGGGCATGGTGACCCCGTAGAGGTGGTCCGCCGCCTCCATGGTGGAGCGGTTGTGGGTGATGATCACGAACTGGGAGCGGCCCTTGAGCTCGGTGAGGAGCTGGGTGAACCGGCCGATGTTCGCCTCGTCCAGGGGCGCGTCCACCTCGTCGAGGATGCAGAACGGGCTCGGCTTCACCACGAAGATCGCGAAGATCAGGGCCACGGCGGTCAGGGCCTTCTCTCCGCCGGACAGCAGGCTGATGTGCTGGGGCCTTTTTCCGGGCGGCCGGGCCACGATGTCGATACCGGTGGCGAGCAGGTCGTCCGGGTCGGTGAGCACCAGCTCGGCCTCCCCGCCCCGGAACAGCTTGGGGTACAGGTCACGAAACGCCCGGCTCACCCTCTCGAAGGTCCCGCCGAACCGCTTGCGGCTCTCTCGGTCGATCTTCCGGATCGCCTCCTGGAGCGACGCCAGGCTGCCCTCCAGGTCCTCGCGCTGGCGCTCCAGGAACTCGAACCGCTCCTTGCGCTCCTCGTACTGCTCGATGGCCAGGAGGTTCACCTCCCCGAAGGTGGCGATCTTACGGTCGAGCTCCGCGAGCCGGTCCTGGGCGACCGCCGGGTCGAACCGCTCCGGCAGCCCCTGCCGGTCGGCCTGTTCGATGCCGTCCCCGGTCTTCTCCCGGAACCGGTCGGCCAGCGCGCGGACCTCCACCTCCCGCTCCCGGAGCTCCAGCGACGCGTGGCTGTGGGCTTCCTGCGCCTCGGCCAGCCGCCGGCGCGCCTCCGTCAGGGCCTTCTCGCCCTCGGCCACCCGGGTGCGGGCGGCATCCAGGGCGTCGGCCACCTCCCGGGCCGAGGCCTCGGCCGTCTCCAGCTCCCGCCGGGCCACGTCCAGGAAGGCCAGCACCTGGCGCAGCTCCTCCGCCCGTTCGCCCCGCTCCCGGCGGCAGCGCTCGGCCTCCTGGGCGAGCCGTTCCCGCCTGCAGGCCACGTTGTCGAGGCTGGCCTCCAGGGTGCGGATCCGCTCCACGAGCCCGGCCCGGCGCTGGCGGTCTGCAGCCTCCTGCACCCTTTGTTGGGTCACCCGGGCGCCCAGGGTGCGGGCCCGCTCCCGGAGCTCCTCCACCTCGGCCCCCAGGGCCTCGACCTGCTCCTCGAGCCGCCGGTGCCGCTCGGCCGCCTCCAGGCGCTCCGCCTCGAGCCGTTGGCGCTCCGCCCGGAAGGTCTCCACGGCCTCGGCCAGCTCCTCCCGCTCGAACGCGAGGCCCTCGCACCGCTCCACCAGGCGGTCCCGCCGGTCGGCCAGCCGTTCCAGGTCGCGGCCCAGGTGCACCACCTGCAGGTCCCTGCGGTGGGCCTCCTCCCGGGCCGCCTCCAGCTCGGCCGCCAGGCGCTCGGCCTCCCGGTCCAGCTCCGCCACCTCGGCCTCGGCCGTCTCCCACGCCGCCCCCAGCTCCTGCACCGAGCGGCGCAGCTCCCGGATCTCCCGGTTCCTCCGCAGCAGGCCCGCCTGCTCCCCGGCCTTCGCCCCGCCGGAGATCACCCCCTCGGGGGTCACGGTGTCCCCCTCCAGGGTCACCAGGGTGGCCCGCATGCCGTTCTGGCGCCACAGGGCCACGGCGTGCGCCAGGGTCTCCACCACAAACACGTCCCCCAGCAGCCCCCGGGCGAAAGCCTCGTACCCCTCGGTCACCTCCACCAGATCCAGGAGCGGCCCCAGGGAGCCGGGCGCGCCCGATGCCGGGAACACCGGCGCGGCCGCCGGCCGAAGCTCCACCGGAGCGAAGCTCGACCGGCCCACCCGCCGCGCCTTGAGGTGCGCCACGGCCTCCAGCCCCCGGTCCGGGTCCTCCACGATCACGTACTGGAGCCGCTCCCCCAGGGCGGCCTCCAGGGCGGCCTCGTACTCGGGAGGCGCCGTGAGGATGTCGGCCACCACGCCCCGCACCCCGTTGCGGCCCGAGGTAGCGGCCTGGGACAGCACCTCCCGGACCCCTTCGGCGTACCACTCGAACCGGTTCTTGAGCTGCTCCAGGCTCTGGAGCCGGGACTCGTCCGCGTGCAGCCGGCGCCGCAGCTCCTCGGCCCGCCGGCCCGCTCCGTCCCGGCGGCCGCGCAGGACCCGCAGCGCCTCCTCCGTACGCTCCCGGTCCTGCCGGGCCTCGGCCCGCTCGGCCTCGGCCCGGGCCAGTTCGGCCCGCCGGAGCTCGATCTCCGCCTCCACCTCCCCCAGCCGCTCCCGGGCCTCGGCCTCGGTGCGGTTCGACTCGGACAGGCGGCGCTGGGCGTCCGCCTCCTGGCGCGCCGCGTGGTCCAGGCCGTGGCCCAGCCGGGTCACCTCGGACAGGACATCCAGGGCCTCCCGCCGCCGGCCCTCCAGGGCCCGCTCGGCCTCCCGCTGGGCCTCCAGCACCGTCTCGTGCTCGGCCTCCAGGGTCTCCAGGGTGCCGTCCCGCCGCTCCAGGCTGGCCTCCAGCTCGGCCAGCTCGGCCCGGGCGGCCTCGGCCTCGGCGGCCAGCTCTTCATGCCGGCGCTCCAGGTCGGCCGCCTCGGCCTCGGCGGCCCGGGCCCGCTCGGCCAGCTCGTCGATGCCCCGCCGGAGGAACGCGACCCGCTCCTCGGCCTGGGCGATCCGGCTGCGGCCCTCGTACACGGCCCTCTGCACCCCCGCCAGGCCCTTCTCCCGATCGAGCAGGCCCAGCTTGGCCTGCTCCACCTCGGCCTCGACCCGGCTCACGCCGGCGTGGGCCTCCACCAGGCGTCCCTCGAGCTCGGTCACCCGCGCGCCGGCGGCGGCCTCCTGCTCCCGGAGCTCCCGCCACCGGTGCACCAGCAGGTGGCGCTCCACCTCCCGGCGCTCGGCCCGCACCCTGCGGAACGCCTCCGCCCGGACGGCCTGGCGTTTCAGGGCGTTCATCTCCCGGCGCACCTCGCCGATCACGTCGCCGATCCGCTCCAGGTTCTGGCGCACGTGCCCCATCTTGCGCTGGGTCTCCTCCTTGCGGGACCGGAACTTGGTGATGCCCGCGGCCTCCTCGATCAGAAACCTCCGCTCCTCGGGCTTGGCCGCCAGGATCGCGTCGATCCGCCCCTGCTCCACCACCGAGTAGGCCCGCCGGCCCACGCCGGTGTCCATGAACAGCTCCATGATGTCCCGAAGCCGGCACGGGATCCTGTTGATCAGGTACTCGCTCTCCCCCGAGCGGTGGAGCCGGCGGGTGATCGCCACCTCGTGATACCGGCCGAACTTGTCCGGCAGGGCGCCCTCGACCTCGGTGAGGGTGAGAGTGACCTCGGCCATGCCCAGGGGCTTTCGGGAGTCGCTGCCGGCGAAGATCACGTCGGCCATGGTGTCGCCCCGCAGGCCCTTGGCGCTCGTCTCGCCCATGACCCAGCGGATGGCGTCGATGATGTTGGACTTGCCGCACCCGTTGGGCCCCACCACGGCGGTGATGCCGTCGTGGAACACGATCTGGGTGGGTTCGGGAAAGGTCTTGAAGCCGCAGAGTTCGAGCTTTTTGAGCTTCATCCGGGCCCGTCCGGCGTCAGGGAAACTCGTGACACCGGCATGCTACGAAAACCCGGGGGGGATGTAAAGGAAAAACACAATCCAATGTGGATCATAACGTGGCGTGCACAAGATATTGTGCCCCAGCTCGGCCCGGCCCGGCCCCGCCGGGCCGGGCCGCCGTGCCGCGCAGATCAGAACGCGCCGAGCTGGCACGAGGAGATCTTGATGCCGAGCGCCTCGCACGCCGAGGAGACCGCCATCTTCGAAACGCCCTGTTCCCCGGCGATCCGCCAGGCGCTGGCGCAGGGGAGCCGGCCGTCCACCAGGCTGGAGCGGATCGCGGCCTCGAGCCCGGGATCCACCGAAGCGGCCGGCTCCACGATGCTGCGCTTGGGCGGGTACCCGAACAGCCCCAGCTGGCACCTCACGATCGTCACCTCGAGGCAGTCGATCGCCAGGCCCACCTCCGAGGGGCTCACGTTCTTCTCCGCGGCGATCTCGAACGCGGCGGCACAGCCGATCTCGTTCCCCTCGGCCCGCTCCTGAACGGCGTCGGTCACCTCGGGGATCGGCCTGCGCTCGGGGGGGTGCTTCTTCGCGAACTTGCCTTTGTCCAGGTGTGTCATGGTGGGTCTCCTTGAAGCTTCGGTCGTCGGTCAACGGTCTACGGTCATCGGTCGGGCCTTCGGCCCGCCGGGCGCGGCCGTGTCAGTGGACAGGTTTCAGAATCTAGAGTTCCGTTTCGCAAAAAAGTAAGCGGATTGCGGCGGTGGGGCTGGGGGCTCCGACGAAGCGCGACGGCCGAGCAACCCGGGCCGCCCGGCGCCAGGGAAGCAGCCGCGGCGCGTGCCCTCACGCGCCGCAGCGGACCGCGCCGAGGCGGCCCCTGCGAGGCCGTTCAGCGAAGGAGGGGCCCCCAGCCCCACCGCCTGGGAAAACCACGAAATCTCGGAAACACGGCACTAGTCGACAGGGGTCTGGCTATGCGGTCTCCGCCTGTCCTCTGTCCGTTGATTTCTGGTTCCTGAACCGCAGGTGCATTGCCCCACCCTCCGAGGTGACGCGCCCAATCGGCCGCCGGGTGAATAGTCTCTAGCTAGTTTCCGCGGGTCAATAGCGTCCTAACGGACCGAAGGCGCACCGTCAACCCGAACGTCAGACCCGCGCGAAGTACACCGCGGCCGCCCACAGGGTTCCCAGGGTCAGCAGGGCCGCCCCCACCATCACGAACCACACCCCCGGGTCCTGGTGCACGTTGTAGACGCCGTTGGGTTCCAGGTTCAGGTCCACCAGGCGCAGGCGCAGCTCGCCGGCGCGCACCGGCCCCATGCCCGGGGACAGGAACACCCGGCCACTGACTCCTTGACTCCCCCGCACCTCCACCAGCACCCCCGGGCCGAAGTACGGGCCCCACCGCTGCCCCGGGCTCAAGGAGCCGAGCACGGCCACCTTCACCCCCTGGGCCACCTCGGCCTCGGCTCCCACGGCCACCTCCACGCTCCCCCGGGTCGTGGCGATGCGGGCCGACCGGATCACGGTCTGGACCCCCTGGGGATAGACCACGGTGGTGCCCGCGATCAGGGGGCGGTTCGTGCGCACGTCGCCCTCGGCCACCTTTTCCCCGCCCCGCCACAGGCTCACCCGGGTCTGGACGTCCCAGGACCTCCCATCGGGTCCGGCCACGGGGTTCACCGTCTCGACCCGGAGCCGGTACCCGGTGTCCGGCACCTCGGCCTCGCCCCCCACCGCCACCCGCAGCCCCTGGGCCCGAGCGCCGAACCCGCTGCCCAGCACGAACCCGGCGAAGATGAGCAGAAACCCCAGGTGCACCAGCACCTCGGCCACCCCCCGCCAGCCCCGGCGGCGGCGCCAGAACCAGTTCAGGGTGCACAGCAGAAGGCTCGCCACCACCAGGTACGTGAGGCCCACCAGGCCGTACACCCACCAGGAGCCGGGCCACTGGGCGGGCGCGGCCTCCCGCAGCCACACGTTGAACGGCACGGCGTCCATCTTCATCCAGAACCTCGGATCGGCCCGGTAGGCCAGAATGGACCCGACGGCCAGATCCAGGCACCACAGCACGCTCAGCACCACGAACGTGCCCGGCGCCACGGCCAGGTCCCACACGGCTCGTCCTACTCTTCGCATACCCATGCGCACGCTCCGCTCTCCCCGGCCCGCCGACCTACCGCAGCGGGTGCGAGGTCTCGAACAGCAGCCCCAGCCCGAGAAAGGTGAACAGCACCAGCCCAAACCCTGCCACAGACAGGGCGTTCAGCCGCCACCCCTGCCACGCCGGCCGGTGGCGCACGTGGATCACCCCCGAGTAGAAAAACCACACGATGGTGGACCACAACCCCTTGATCCGCCAGGTCCAGTAGGACCCCCAGGCCAGGTAGGCCCACAGGCTCCCCGCCACCATGCACCAGGTGAACAGCAGGTACCCGAGGTACAGGCACTCGTCGAGCATGCGGCGTTCCTCCCCCAGGGCCGACCCGGGCACCCCGGCGAACCGGTACACCCCCAGCAGGGCGGCCAGACCGAACAGGCCGTAGGCCGCGAACGAGGTGGCCACGTGGATCAGGAAGAGCGGCGTGTCCAGGGCCGGGCTCAGGGGCTGGAGGTCCATGGAGCCGCCCGAGGCCCCGGCCAGGGACGCGGCACCCAGGGCCAGCGCTCCGGGAAGGAGCCCCTTAGCCCGGTAACGCCACCCGAGATACAACGCCATTCCCACGAGCCAAATCGCCAAAAAGTGAAGCGTGGAGAACAGGCCTGTGACCGGCAGGTACCCCACCCTCCCCCACCGAGCCGCCAGCAGGACCACTTGCGCGACCCATCCCAGGGCCGCCAAGCCGACGCCGGCCCGTCGGAGCCGATCCGTCCGCCAGCCCGCCAGGCACAGCAGAGCCGCCAGTGCGTAGCACCCCAGGGCGACATAGTGAGCCATCCGTGTGAGCTCGAGCATCTTCTCCTCCGGTTCCGGAACGAGGCGAGACCGATCTTACAGGGCCCGGGGCGGCCATAGCCAGCCGCGGATCACCAAACACCGTTTCTTGACACCCCCGCCCCGGTATGTCATTCATACGGGCGCAACGCCCTTTGCCGGGGAAAAGGTGGAGCCCATGGGACACACCGCAAGCCATTGGTCGCCGAACGAGCTTCGCCAAGCGATCCGTTCGGCACGGTGGCGGGGGCCCACGGCAGGGTTGTGCCCCGGCTACACCCAGGTGAACCTGGTGATCCTTCCCCAGAGCCTCGCCTTCGACTTCCTCCTGTTCTGCCAGAGAAACCCCAAGCCCTGCCCCGTTCTCGAGGTGATCGAGCCCGGCTGCACGGAGCCCCGGCGCATGGCCCCGGGTGCGGACGTACGCACGGACTGCCCGGCGTACCGGGTGTTTCGGGGGGACCGGGTCACGCCGGCGGATGACGTGCGGGATCTGTGGCGGCCCGACCTCGTCACGTTCCTGTTGGGGTGCAGCTTCACCTTCGAGGCCGCCCTGCTCGAGGCCGGGGTGCCGGTGCGCCACCTGGAGCTGGGGTGCAACGTGCCCATGTTCGTCACCTCGGTGTCGTGCGAGCCGGCCGGCGTGTTCCGGGGAAACCTGGTGGTCACCATGCGGCCGATCCCCTCGGACCTGGTGCCGAAGGCCGTGACCGTGACCGCCCGGTTCCCGGGCGTGCACGGCACGCCGGTCCACGTGGGCAACCCCGACCGCCTGGGCATCCGCGACCTGGGAGCCCCGGACTTCGGCGACCCGGTGGAGATCCGGCCCGGCGAGGTGCCGGTGTTCTGGGCCTGCGGCGTCACACCCCAGGTGGCGCTCCGCAACGCCCGGCCGGAGCTGGCCATCACCCATGCGCCGGGCAAAATGCTGGTCACGGACGTGCTGGACCGGAGCCTGGCGGTGTTCTGAGCGATCCCCCGGGGGAGCACAGCCCCTGAAACGGCGGCCACGTCCGCCGGAAAGGAGAGAGGATCATGGGACGCAAGGGGAAGAGAACGGTGGTCACGCTGCTCGCGGCTCTCGCCGCCCTCGCCTTCCCGGCCGGGCCCGGCCGGGCGGCCGAGAAGGTGGTGAAGATCGGGGTCATCTACCCCCTGACCGGGGGGGCTGCCGCGGCCGGAAGGGAGCTGCGGGCCGGGGTGGAGCTGGCCGCGGACATCATCAACAACGTGATGCCCGGCATCGACATGGAGATGGCCAAGTCCGCGGGAATCCCGGGGCTCGGGGGCGCGAAGATCCAGCTCCTGATCCGGGACCACGAGGGCAACCCCACCCTGGGGGCCGATCTGGCCAAGAAGCTGATCCTCGACGACAAGGTGGACGGCATCCTGGGCTGCTACCACAGCTCGGTCACCAAGACCGTCAGCGCCGTGTGCGAGCAGTACGGGGTGCCGATGATCAACGGCTCGTCCACCTCGCCGGCCCTGACTGAGCGCGGGTTCAAGTGGTTCTGGCGCACCACCCCCCACGACCGGTGGTTCACCAAGGACCTGTTCGAGCTGCTCAAGGGGCTGACCGAGGGCAAGGTCCGGGGCGTGCCGGCGGTGTCCAAGGAGGAGATCGGAACCATCGCGTCGGCCTGCGAGAAGACCGAGTGGGGCTCCCACGTGTCGGGCCTGATCAAGGAGCTGGCCGAGCAGTACGGGTTCAAAGTGCGCAAGTCGCTTCTGTACGCGGCCAAGTCCGCGGACCTCTCCAGCGAGGTCCGGTCGCTGAAGGCGTCCCGAGCCGGCGTGTACCTGTTCGCGTCCTACACCTCGGACGCCATCCTCATGGTGAAGACCCTCAAGGCCCAGCGGGCCACGCCCAAGGTGATCTGGGGCCAGGACGCCGGATTCGAGAAGCCCGAGTTCCGAAAGACCCTCGGCGACGACATCGTCGGGGTGCTCACCCGCACCGTGTTCCTGCCCAAGGTGGCTGACGTGAAGAAGGTGGCCGGCCAGGTGAACGCCCTGTACAAAAAGCGCACCGGCCACGACCTTGGCGGGGCCTCGGCCCGGGCGTTCACGGGTCTGCAGGCCTGGTATCACGTGCTCAACAAGGCCGGTTCCACCGACCCGGCCGCGATCCAGAAGGCCGCCAACGAGATCGTGATCCCCGGGTCCGAGCTGGTGGTGCCGTGGGCCGGGATCGACTTCCAGAACACCGGCTCCGAGATGGGCCAGAACGTGCTGGGGTCGGGGCTGATCGGCCAGTACCAGAAGAACGACAAGGGCGAGATCGTGCTGGAGATCGTGTACCCCTTCGACCTCGCCACGGCGGACATGATCTACCCGTTCCCCGGGTGGAAGTAGGGCGGCGCTCCGGCAGGTCCCTTGCCCCCCGATCGGGGGCGTGAGAGCGTCTACTAAGGCCTACGAAGGTATTGCCGGGCGCGGGTGGGGGGCTGGCTCCGGCCGGGCGCGAGTGCGGCACCCCTTTCGCCGCGCCTTCGCATGCCGTCGTCAGCCCGGTAGGTCGGGGCGCCGGTGG
>Ga0256830_1000500_pt1 | contig 31095 bp, 19 predicted proteins | sample 128326metaG_FD_190537 | JGI IMG/M metagenome (GOLD analysis project Ga0256830, IMG submission 190537) | Hydrothermal vent microbial communities from Lau Basin, Pacific Ocean - 128-326 | ecosystem: Environmental > Aquatic > Marine > Hydrothermal vents | place: Pacific Ocean: Lau Basin | collected... | reverse complement strand
GAATCCGTGCCTGTGGTAAACAGGGAAGACGTAATGTCGCTGGTGCGTGAGTCGGTTGCATCGATGCTGCCTGACGGCCAGGGCATTGAAGATACCGTAAAATCGGCCATAAACGGGGCTCTGCCTGAAAAATCAGATATCCATGACTCTTTACAGGAAGCGGTCTCAAGCCGTTTGCCATCTAAAGATGATCTGGAAACTCTGATAGCCTCCAGTCTTGACTCTGAAAACATCAAGGCCATGGTAAAGGATGCGGTTTATGAAAAGCTGGAAAAAGATCTTCTACCTGCATTTAAGTCTATGATTGAAGACATACTTCTCGACCTGATTCCTAAAACAACGGAACAGGTTACCAGGGAAGTTCTAGGAGAAGCGCTTCCGGCCGGCATAACAAATACGATCGAAAAGGTCTCTCTGGAAAGCATGCCGGGACTTGCCGAAAATCTGATAGCAAAAGTAATCGAAAAAATCCGGTCAGGTAGTTAAATAAAAATATCAAAAAACTTCCCTGGCCCTCAAAAATCCCGAAAACAAATATGATGGATAAAGCCTACAGCCCGCAGGGCATAGAAGAGAAGTGGTACGCCTTCTGGCGTAAAAACGAATTATTCAATGCCGCCGACCAAAGCGATCTGCCTGCCTTCTCGATCGTCATCCCCCCACCCAACGTAACAGGTGTCCTTCATATGGGTCATGCATTGAACAACACTTTGCAGGATATTCTGATACGTTGGAAACGTATGTCAGGATACAATACTCTCTGGATGCCGGGTATGGATCACGCAGGTATCGCAACCCAGAATGTGGTTGAATCCGAAATAGGCAGGGAAGGACTGACAAGACATGATCTAGGTCGTGATAAATTTGTTGAACGTGTCTGGAAGTGGAAGGAACGTTCAGGCGGACAGATCTTTAACCAGCTCGAAAAACTGGGCTGTTCCTGCGACTGGGACAGACAGCGTTTTACACTGGACCAAGGATTGTCGGAAGCCGTGACCGAAGTCTTCATCCGGCTGCACGGGGAAGGCCTTATTTACCGGGGTGATTATATTATCAACTGGTGTCCCCGCTGCCACACCGCTCTTAGCGATCTGGAAGTTGAACACGAAGACACCAAAGGCAGCCTGTACCATTTGAAATATCCGTTTAAGGATGGCTCCGGATTTGTTACTGTAGCAACCACAAGACCCGAGACAATGCTTGGTGACACAGCAGTTGCGGTGCACCCTGACGACGAACGCTATAGTTTATTGGTGGGCAAAACTTTAGTTCTGCCTGTTATAAACCGTGAAATTCCTGTCATCGCTGATAAGTATGTAGACAAACAGTTCGGCTCAGGAGCGGTCAAGGTGACACCGGCCCACGACCCCAACGATTTCGAGATTGGAGCCAGGCACAACCTGCCTTCAGTGGTTGTGATGAACGAAGACGGCAGCATGTCTAAGGAGGCCGGACCTTACGCTGGTCAGGACCGATACGAATGCCGTAAAAACCTGCTCAATGACCTGGAGGCGGAAGGGACTTTGATAAAGACCTTAGATCACCGGATGAGTGTAGGGCATTGTTATCGCTGCAAAACAGTTATAGAACCACGTCGTTCGAAACAGTGGTTCGTGAAAATGAAGCCGTTGGCAGAACCCGCCATCGAGGCCGTGAGATCGGGAAAAATAAAAATCATTCCCCAGGGCTGGGAGAACTCCTATTTTGACTGGATGCTGAACATTCGTGACTGGTGTATCTCCAGGCAGATATGGTGGGGACACCGCATCCCAGCCTGGCATTGCGATTGTGGCGAAATTATTGTCGCCCGGCAAGCCCCAAAGTTATGTAGCGCCTGCGGTGGCACAAAGCTTCACCGTGACGAAGATGTTCTGGATACGTGGTTCTCATCCGCCTTGTGGCCGTTTTCCACCCTGGGATGGCCTGAAAAAACCCCGGCACTGGAAACATTCTACCCTACATCAACCCTGATAACCGGTTTTGACATACTGTTTTTCTGGGTTGCTCGCATGATCATGATGGGCATGAAATTCATGGGTGACATTCCATTTAAGGATGTATATATTCATGCCCTGGTCAGAGACGCTCACGGCCAGAAGATGTCAAAATCAAAAGGGAACGTGGTAAACCCCCTGACAATGATCGAAAAATTCGGAACCGACGCCTTTCGTTTCACGCTTACAGCTTTTGCCGCACAGGGGCGGGATGTAAAATTCTCTGAAGACCGGGCCGGAGGATACAGAAATTTTGTAAACAAGGTCTGGAATGCATCCCGTTTTATCCTTATGAATATCGAAGAGCACAAAGCATCAGGAGGTACTTTTAAAGATAAAAATATTTCCAAAAATATTTCCGGGTTCGAGCTGAACCTTATCGACCGGTGGATATTAAGCAGATTAAACACCGCAATTGGCGAGGTTGACAACGCGCTTCGGGACTACCGGTTTAATGATGCGGCGGCAGCGGTTTACCAGTTTATATGGAGAGAGTTCTGCGATTGGTACATCGAGTTGTCAAAGTCTGTGCTTCAGGAAAAATGCGGTGATGCGGAAGCCACTCGTGCTACTTTGCTTTACGTGCTTGAAACATCGCTCAGGCTGCTTCACCCCTTTATGCCGTTTGTTACCGAAGAAATATGGCAGTCCCTGCCAAATAATGAACCGACAAACAACAACTCGCAGGCCGGGGTTCGTTCCATAATGATTGCACCGTTTCCGGTTTCGAGCATGCGGCGCAAAGACAGTTATGCAGAAAAAAGGATGACCCTTGTAATGGATGCAGTGAGCGCTGTACGAACAATCCGGGGCGAGATGAACATACCACCCTCAAAACGGCTGAAAGCGCTTATAAGTGCGGAAGAGCAAGATGCCACGGTTCTTGAAGCTGCCCGGATATTTATCGAAACCCTTGCCCGCTGCGATATCGAGATAGGCACAGACATAAAGAAACCGGATAATGCAGCTACCGAGGTAAAACCCAATATTGAGGTATATGTTCCGCTTGAAGGCCTTGTGGATATTGCGGCAGAAGTTGCACGGCTCGAAAAGGATCTCAAAAAGATAGAGACAGAACTTGCAACTATAAACAAAAAACTCAATAATGAGGATTTTCTTGAACGAGCGCCCAAAGCCGTGATTGAGAAAGAACAGGCTAAACTTAAAGAAGCATCAAACCGCAGAGCTAAAGTAAAAGAAAGCATCAAAAAAATCAGAGCTTGCGCAAAAACAACATGAAGTTTTAAGATTCTGTGCCCATATTCATCTACACGCCGTAGCCCGACATATGAATTGCGCCCCATTACAAATAACAACACCTATACGCAGGTTTCTGGAAGAGGCCCTGGCCGAAGACATCGGCTGCGGCGATATCACTACACTACTAACTATAGACGCACAAAAGCGCTCCGAGGCGCTTATAGTCGCCAAGCAGGATATGCTGCTGGCAGGAGCCACTCTGGCAGCAGAGGTATTCAGGCTTTCCGATAGCAGCACAGAATTTATACTTAATTGCAGTGAAGGTGACTTCATCAGAAAAGGTGAAAAGATTGCAAAGGTGCAAAGCTCCACACATGCTCTTCTTTCGTCCGAACGTGTGGCTCTGAACATACTGCAACAGCTCTCGGGCATAGCCACTCTCACCCTTAAATATGTTGAGGCGGTCAGCGGCCTTTCTGTAAAAATTCTTGATACCAGGAAAATCATGCCGGGTATAAGAAGCATGGCAAAATATGCTGTACGTATAGGGGGCGGCTTTAACCACAGAAATGCTCTCTACGACGGTATACTCATAAAAGATAATCACATCACCGCTTGTGGAGGGATTCAAAACTCTCTCTACCGCATCAGAAAGTCAGCACCGCAACTTCTGAAGATAGAAGTCGAGGTGAAAAATATAGTTGAACTTCACGAAGCTCTTTCCGCTGAAGCCGATATAATTATGCTCGACAATATGGACATTGAGGCCATGAAAGAAGCTGTTGGTATTGTCGATGGCAGAATTCCGCTTGAGGCGTCCGGCAACGTCAACCTGGAAAATGTCCGTTCAATAGCCGAAACCGGAGTTAACATGATATCTGTCGGAGCACTCACTCACTCGGCTCCTGCAGCTGATATCAGCATGCAAATCAGGTAGTTTTCACTTCTTTATTCGACTATTTCAGATCCGGGCAAGTCCGATGCTTACCTGCTTACTTCATATTTAGTTTACATAGCCTGAGATGAGTGAAATGGCTCACAGCTTGGGGTAAATAACACATATATTTTATCTTTTTTACCCGGCATCAATAATCATAATTATATCTAATTAGCTGTTTTTTTTACTTTTTTTAGACTCCAGCCCCACACCCAAATTACTTTGCCCTGCCGGGTATAAGTATTGCGTATTAAATAATAAACAACACCAATAGTTTTTTGTTTAAATCTAACAATTCGCTCCGGTCGACTTTTTCGCCAGGTGAAAAACCGGTTTTTCGGGAAGAAACTTATGCAGACAGCAGACAAAAAACCCCGGTTTTCGCTCCTCATGGCAAATTACAATCAGGAAAAGTATATTGCCGAGGCTATCGAATCCGTCGTCAACCAAACCTTCAGGCAATGGGAGCTGGTAATAGTTGATGACTGCTCAACAGATAAATCCCTGCAAGTCGTTAAACCGTACCTGGAAGACAGCAGGATCAGGCTGCTACGCAATGATAAAAACATCGGTTATATCAGAACACTGAAAAGGCTGATCGATGAATCGAGGACCGATATACTGGGTCTTCTTGACAGCGACGATGCCTTGGAGGCGACAGCGCTGGAAAAAATGTATGAAGCCCATGTCAAGAACCCTGACTCTGGTTTCATTTACTCAAATTTTACTTACTGTGACAGTTATCTAAAGCCGGTCAAGCCAGGATTCTGTGAAGCCATACCAAGGGTTGCCGGAAAAAATACAGTTTTACGTTACGACATAGTCGGTCCTTTCAGAACATTTAAGAAGGAGCAATACTTTGAAACACCGGGCTATGACGAGGAGATACTTTATGCTGAAGACAAAGACCTGGTCCTGAAGCTGGAGGAGGTGACGGATCTTTTTTTTGTGGATAAATCCCTGTATCTCTACAGGGTTCTACCCGGCTCACAATCTCACGATCCGGCAAAAAAAGGCACTATGAAATCTTCGTTCTGTTTGGCAAAGTACAAAGCATACAGAAGAAGGCTGGGCACGAAAATTCCAAGCTTGACCAGTAAAGAAATGTCCGATGTTCTTTTCGACTCTGTTCATCATTGCATTAAGGCCGGGAACTGGAAAAGAACAGTGTTTTTTATATATGGGGCAGTAAGGCTGGCCCCCCTGAATATCATGGGCTTACTGCGATTATTCTTTAGGGGCGCAAAATTTATACCAAGGAGACTGTTATTTAAAAAAGATTCAAAAAAGTTGTGCGGTGTTGACCAAAGCGGTCAAAAAGGAGGAAAGCGAGATGGACAAAAACCTAGATATTCCCATGGTAAGTGTAATTGTTCCGACGTATAACAGAGCGCATTTACTGGGCAGAGCACTTCAAAGTATCCTAAAGCAGACCTACAAGGACTTTGAAGTAATTGTTGTGGATGACGGATCTACTGATAACACCATGGATGTTGTAAGGTTTTTCAGAGCCCTGAAAATTAACTATATTAAGCATAGCGAAAATAAAGGAGAGCCGGCTGCAAGAAACACCGGAGTAAAGGCTGCAAGAGGCGAGTATGTTGCGTTTCTCGACAGTGACGACGAGTGGCTGCCTGAAAAACTCGAAAAGGAGATGGATGTTTTCAAGAAAGAACCGTCACGTCTTGGAGTCGTCTATTCGGATATGTGTGAGATTGAGAGAAACGGAGATAGATGCATATGGAAAAGCCCTACTTTCATGCCGGAAGACGGGCTGTTTTACAAAAGGGCACTAAAATACCATATTTACGGAATTGGAATTGGTTCTGCAGTTGTTAAAAAAGAATGCTTTGGTAAAGCGGGACTCTTTGATGAAAGACTTTCTTATTATGTAGACCTGGATTTCTTCATTCGTTTAAGCAAGCATTACTACTTCTACCACATAAGAGAGCCTCTCATGAACTATCATGTAACCAGTGACAGCTTCCGGTGGGTGACATCAGCCCATATAGAATCCGAAGAGTTGATTCTGAAGAAATATTTTGACGATATTAAGCAGGACCGTAAAACTCTCTCGACACATTACTGGAGAATGGGACGGTTTTTATGCATGCATAACGACGCGAAAAAATCACGTCCCTACCTGGTCAAGGCAATTTTCGCCTATCCACTTAATTACAAGGCAATAGTGTTCTTAATCTTATCGATATTCGGCAATCGTATATTTTTTGCTATTAAAAAGAAAAAACGTACTTCTAAGAAAAAGAAAAACTTTCGATTGATCGGAGGCCTGGGCAGAGCACCGGCTATTTGGTGAATTTAAGATTGAATGTTCGTCTATTTTTTGTCGAAAGATGAGGTATGCTCAGATTTCAAAATACATCTTGAGAACTTGAGAGGTCCCCTTTCAAACGAATTTATCCGGCAGTGAATTTAAGTCTAAATAGAAAAACTCTATTTGACTTGCCATTTATTTATTTGTCAAACTTACCTATTTGTTGCAAATAAACCTGACTGTTACGTAATTTTTCGTTAGGTAAACCAGAGTCGTGGAGCGTCTGCATCTCTGACCTGTGTCACGTGAGCCAGTTATGGATGAGATGGGATATCACGTCAGGAAAACAGCACGAATATAATTTAAAACTTAATTTCCTGTTTGAGCCACATCTCTCATTTCTCACCCGAAGACGCTCTTGCTTCTGGCGGCTTCAAGCCAACAATGTTTATTTTCGAAAAGTTTTCAACCGGCATATTGTAAATAGCCGGTACACCTTTGGCCGCCATTTTTTTCGATTGACGCGTGGCATAGGGGAGACTCATATAAGTACATTAAATTAGACAAAATGGCTAAATACCGCAAAGAAGAACTACGTCCTGCCAAATACGCCACCCGCATTGTCACAAGGGTATGGCAAGAAGAGCCGTTGCCGGAAAATCCTTATCTCGCCGGCCGCTGCCGTTGTCACGGCTACGACATAATGGAGCTTATGCGGAAACGAAGCTTTGTCGATGTACTCTTTCTGCTGCTAAACGGCGAGCTGCCGACACCGGAACAGAAAGACTTGTTGGAAGCCCTGATGATAGCTCTGATAAATCCGGGCCCCAGGCATCCAGCCACATGGGCGGCAATGAACACCGCTATCGGCAAAACAAATCCCGCTCATATACTCCCTATTTCAATGTCGGTTCTTGGGGGAGACCATCTTGGCGGCGGCCAGGTCGAGGCAGCCATACGCTTCCTGCGAAAAGAGCAAAAAAAAGACTCTATAAACTGTGCGGAGAGGTTGCTGTCCTCTCAATCACCACCCGACCGTGGAGATTGGCAGATCGCTCCCGGTTTTGGCAGCCGATACGGAGGCATTGATCCGTTACCGCAAGAAATTGCCGCTGAACTCACCAAAATGCCGGGCAGTGGACCAGCTCTAAAGTGGGGCTGCGGATTTGCCGAAGTGATAAAGACAGAAGGACTAGGATGGCTTACAACAGGCGTGGCTGCTGCTGTTTTTTGTGATCTTGGCTTCAATCCACGTGCTGGCTCCGGTCTTTTTCAGATAATAAACAGCCCTGGGCTACTGGCCCACGGCCTTGAAATGCTGAACAAGCCGGCAACTTCTATGCCGTTTTTGGATGATAGACATTATGTCATTGCAGAAGAAGCAAAAAAGAAAAAAGACTGACACCTCGTTTTGGGATAAGCGGCGCGGTAAAATTTTTTCGAGCCGAGGTGGCTGGGTCATAGGAGAAGCCGTTCACAACTGCGGTTATTCAATGATGGATGACCTGATCGGCAAAGTTTCATTTATGCAGCTCCTGATGCTAAACGTTACCGGACGCTTGCCGGAACGGCGGCTTGCCGATGTTACCGAAGCGGTGTTCAACTGTATGAGCTGGCCGGACGCCCGTATATGGTGCAACCAGATCGGCAGCCTTGCCGGCACTGCACGGGCCTCGTCAGTGGCCGGTGTCTGCGCCGGAATCATTGCCAACGACTCACACATGTACGGTGCAGGCTGTCTGCCCCAGGCAACCAACTTTATCGTCGACGCCCTGCATCAAAAGAAACAGGGCTGGTCTACGGAAAAGATTGTTGCTGCGCAGGCCAAACGGCCAGGCTCAAAGCCGGTGATCGTCGGCTATGCCCGTCCCATGGTCACCGGCGACGAGAGGATCGTGGCATTGAAGCGGGTTATTGCAGATCTCGGATTTACGGCAGGTGAACACCTGGCTCTAGCCTATGAAATTCATGATGTCTTTATGACTAAATACAACGAAAGCATGAATATTGCCGCCTTCATAGCGGCCTTCTACTCGGATCAGGGCCTGAGCACTAAAGAAATTTATCGTTTATTCAGTACCATTGTAATGTCCGGCATTCATGCCTGCTATGCCGAAGCAGCAGACCAGCCGGCTGGTGCCTTTTTTCCACTGCGATGCAGTGACATAGACTACCAAGGAGTTAAAGCTCGCAATGTACCAAAACACAAACAAAGTAATGGAAATTAGCTTGCATAAAAAAAATAGCCCTATGAACACGGCTGAACTTATTATTGAACTGATAGAAGAGGCAGGGGTGGAGTATATTTTTGGTATTCCAGGCGGCGCTATCGAAGACTTAAACACCGCCCTGCACCAAAGTGACAAAATCATGCCGGTGATAACCAAGCATGAGGAAGGAGCAGCCTTTATGGCGGACGGCTATGCCCGCGTATCCGGCCGTCTCGGGATCTGTTGCGCTACTGCAGGACCGGGCGCATCCAACCTTATCACAGGCCTGGCCTCTTCTCAGGCCGACTCGATACCTGTCTGTGCCTTTACAGGCCAGGTCGCCACATCGGTCTTTGGTAAAGGAGCAGTACAGGAATCCGGCTCCGAAGGGATAAACATCACCAGCGTATTTAGCAACTTCACAAAATACAGCGGTATGCTTATAAACGAAAAAAGGGCACAGTATATGGTCCAGAAAGCCTTTCATCTAGCCATGGCCGGCCGTAGCGGACCAGTGCATCTAAGTCTGCCGGCCGACCTCATGAAAAAGACAGTGATCAGGGATGAACGGCCAAACCACCAGACACCAGCCTATTTTTTCGATAGCGATGAAGTAAATACTGCAGCAGAAATCCTTGTGAGAGCCAAGCGTCCGATAATAATCGCCGGATGGGGTGTTGTACTCTCCAGGGGAGCTGATGAACTTAGAAAACTGGCGGAGCAACTTAATATTCCGGTGGCCACATCCCCCAAGGCAAAAGGAATCTTTCCTGAATCTCATCCACTATCGCTAGGGGTGCTCGGATTTGCCGGATCACCAGTAGCCGAAGAGTTTATCATCAAGCAGGATGTAGACGTACTGTTGGCCGTGGGCACGAGCTTTAACGAAATGATGACAGACGGCTGGAACGAGCGGTTGCACCCTTCAAGCCACCTGATTCAGATCGATGTAGACGTCGAAGAAATAGGTAAAAATTATCCGGTAACCCTGGGACTTTGCGGTGACGCCAATATTGTAATGCAGGAAATAGGCTCTGCGGTAAACCGGGTTTTCACCACTCTAAACCCCTATGATGATGCCGGAGACTACACACGCAATCCTTCCCGCTGTCAGGAAATCAAAGACCTGAAAACAAAGTATAAAGTCTCTTCCATTTCTGAAGCTACGGATCCGGATCTTTACAATCCCGGCAAGCTGGTGATAGACCTGCAACAGAGCTGTCCTGCCGACACAATCTTCTTTGCCGATATAGGTAATTCCATGGCCTGGGCCATCCGCCACCTGGAAATAGATAGACCATATTCGTTTTTCCTGGCGCTGGGTTTCGCCTCCATGGGCTACGCAGTGGCTGCACCTGTCGGCGCCAAGCTGGCAGCGCCTGATCGTCCTGTAGTGGCAATGGTCGGTGACGGCAGCTTTCTAATGAACGGCTTTGAGGTCGCCACTGCTGTAAATTATAAAATTCCGGTAATCTGGGTTGTATTCAACAACGCCATGTTGGGTACGGTTTACCATGGCCGAAAGCTATTTAAAGAACCGGTTCCTGAAGGGTTGCCCTCCTGCTTTGAACGTGTAGATTACGTCAAAATCGCAGAGGGCCTGGGCGCCAGAGGAATAAGACTGGACGCCTCAACGCCGATCAGCCGTGACTTGATCAAAGAGATCATTGAAACCGGCCGCCCCACAGTGATCGATGTCTTGATTGATGAAACCGCGGTACCTCCGATCCATAATCGCATTAGAACTGTGGATAAACACTTCCAACCCTAAAAACCTCAGCGGCAAACAGTCTGAACTATAAAGTCTTGCACTCCATGAAATCTGTTGGTATCATGTATTTCATATTATTATGATCAACTCTCACAAATTCAAACTCGAAAAAAATGTCGAACAGGTTTCAGGTAAACCCTAAAACCAAGTTACTTACACTTCGTAGCATAAAAAAAGGATGCGTTTGTAATCAGCATGAAAAAAATAAGACAGTACCGGTCGTCCTGCTAACAATGATTGCCGCATTTTTTATAAGATCGGCTGTTTTCGGAGGAGTTTTTGCGTTTGTCCTGATCTTCATGCAAGTACCGGCTTGGGCGACCGGACCGGCGAATGGCGAAAGAAATGACTCCAATCACTTTGATGCACTCATAGATATGAGTCTTGAGGAGTTGGTGGAAGTTGAGATCAGCCTTGCAACCGGCAGCCTTAAATCTATCCGCAGGGCACCTGCTGTCGCCACCGTAATAACCGCTGAGGATATCGAACGTATAGGCGCCAGGACCCTGGACGAAGCCCTGGAAACCGTGCCCGGCTTGCATATCGTGCCATCAAGCAAAAACTCGATGGACACCATTTACTCAATACGTGGTATCCATACGAGTCTTAACCCCCAGGTCTTGTTGATGGTCAATGGTTTACCTGTTAGTTTTTCATATACAGGCGCCCGCCCCTTGGGTTTTCAGCTGCCAACATCCATGATATCACGCATAGAAATTATGCGCGGTCCCGGATCAGCGGTACATGGCGCAGACGCATTTGCCGGAACAATAAATGTTATCACTAAAAACAGCCTAGAAATAAACGGCACAAACTCCGGCATAAGATATGGTTCATTTAACACCACCGATATATTCCTCCAGCACGGCCGGCAGTATAAGGGCTGGGATGTTGCATTAGGCCTGGACTATATGAAAAGCAAGGGTGACAAGGGAAGAATCATTGAGAGTGACACGCAAACGACTTTTGACAACATTTATGGAACCAGTGCCTCACTTGCTCCCGGACCATTAAACACCGGGTTCGAAATTTTCAACAGCCATTTAGAGATTTCCAAGGATAACTGGACATTCCGGGGCTGGGGGTGGCTGTTGAATAATGATGGCATGGCTGACGGTGTCACACAAACACTTGCATCAAACAACCTTGATGCAAAACAGTACGTAGCTGATCTTATTTATAATAATAATGATAAATTGCTGCAAGACACCAAGCTGACCACACGCTTAAACTATAGTTATCTTAAAACAGACTCATATCTTCAGTTGTTCCCGCCCGGTGCCAGGTTCCCCATCGGCAAGGACGGCAATATAAACATTAAAAATCCTGTAGGTCAGACCTACTTTCCTGATGGTTTTACCGGTCATCCGGTTATTATCGATCAACAACTGGGTTTTGAGCAAAGCCTTTTCTATGAGGGACTCGACCGGCAGTGCTGGCGGGTGGCCATAGGGTATAAATATATTCAAAATAAACCTTCTGAATCTAAAAATTTCGGTCCGGGTGTTCTTGACGGAAGCCAGGTTGTCTCGACCGACCAGCTCACGGATGTCACAGGAACTTCGGATATTTTCATGGAAAACCAAACCAGGCACCTGGGTTATGTTTCGCTTCAGGATGAGTGGTCATTTGCCAACGACTGGGAATTCACGGCTGGACTCCGATATGATCAGTACTCTGATTTTGGAAATACAGTCAACCCACGCGCCGCCCTTGTATGGCAGAGCCGGGATGATCTTACCACCAAGTTTCTATTCGGCCGGGCTTTCCGGCCGCCTGCCTTTGTAGAATTGTATGCCAAGAACAATCCATCCAACCAAGGTAACACGGATCTTGTGCCTGAGACGATTCAGACATACGAAATAGCTTTTGACTACCTGCCAACCAATAAACTAAGAGCGATGTTAAATGTTTTTTACTACGACATTAACGACCTAATAGAGTTGGTACCGGATCAGGGACAAACAACACTCACAGCCCAAAACAAAAAGAACCGGAAAGGATATGGTTTTGAAATCGAACTAAACTGGGAAATCACCAGCAAACTCAGCCTGAATTCCAATTTCGCCTATCAACGTTCCGAAGACAAAGAGACAGGTGAAGTCACTCCGGATGCGCCGGAAATACAGTTTTATCTCAATCCGTACTGGACATTCCTGCCACACTGGTCACTTGACAGCCAATTTTATTGGATCGCAGGCCGCCACAGAGCTGCTGCCGATACCCGGCCGGACATAAAGGATTATTCGCTGGTTAACCTCACCCTACGGCGCAAAAATGTCGCGAAACACTGGGATATGGCCTTTGCACTCCGGAACCTTTTTAACGAGGATATCCGCGAACCAAGTAGTGAAGGAATTCCCAATGATTACCCTATGGAAGGGCGAAGTCTCTGGGCGGAAGTGCGGTATAAGTTCTAAGTCTTCTGGTTTTCTAAAATAACAATTACAGGCTTACAGTTTGTTATATAGAACAGTAAAAAAACAGCAGACGCATCCGGAAAGATGCCGGTCGTGGTTTGTTCGTAATAGCTCTCTGCCTCTACTGGTCTGCCTTATCTGGACTTCTCTGCTTGTACAGTCTGTATACGGCGAACAATCCAAGGTCAGCGAATACGACCTTAAAGCTGTCTACCTCTATAATTTCCTACACTTTGTACACTGGCCTGAAGAAAATAACATCCAGGACAACTTAGAGCCGAAGGTGATCGCCGTTATCGGTAATTCTCAGTTTGGAGACAGCTTAAAGAAACTACAGGCCAAACTGCAAAAAACAGGAAAGAACAACATTATCATAAATTACCTCGGCCCCTACCGGAAGGGTATGAATTTAAGCCGTTGTCACCTGCTTTTTATCAGCGCCTCGGAAAAGAAAAACTTTGCCGAAATCATCGCTGCACTAAAAAACTCTCCGGTTCTTACCGTTTCTGATGTAGACGGCTTTTTAACGGCTGGAGGTATGATTACTTTGGTTACCCGTAAAAACAAGATACGCTGGAAGGTCAACCGTACCAAAGTGGATTTGGCTGGACTACGCCTTAGCGCCAAATTGCTGGATATCGCGCTCATGGTCGTGGAGATACCTGAACATGCAGTGTCCGATTAGTCGGAATAAATTATCAGGGGAAAAATTTAACCAAGAGATCTCTTATGGCTTATATTCGTAATCTTACCATCAGAAAAAAGCTAACTCTTATTCTGATGCTTACCAGCGCTACCGCTGTACTAATGGCCTGCCTGCCTTTTTACGCTATGGTTGTTGACCACTACCGTCAGTCCTACCGCGATGATCTCACCAGTCTGGCCAAGGTTCTCGGCTACAATTGTCAAGCTGCGCTGGCCTTTAATATTCCAGAAGACGCTGATAAAGTACTCGAATCCCTTAAGGCCAGACCCTCTATCAGCTTTGCTGAAATACATGACAACAGTGGCTATCTCTTTGCGGTTTACGGCGACAACAACCCAGTTGCAAGTGCTTCAAACACAGGCACAGTTGACCAAGATGAACAATTATCGGGCTTCATGAAAATAACACAAGATATAACCCTGGACAACAATATAATAGGCACCCTTTCTTTATATGATGATATGAGGCAGTTACATGTCGCACGGAAGCTGGCTGTCTCCATATTGTTTCCGGTAGTATTTATAGCTCTCGGCATCGCCTTCATTCTGGCCTCTTTGCTACAAAAGTTTATTTCGAAACCTATTTCGGACCTTGTCTCGGTATCCCACCGTATCTCAGAAAACCAGGATTATTCGATGCGGGCACGAAAACATGGTGAGGATGAACTGGGTCGCCTTGTCGATGCTTTCAACAATATGCTGGACCTCATAGAGAAAAGGGATTCCGCTTTGCGGGAAAGTGAGAAACGTTTTCGTACGCTTGTAGATCAGGCAGTGGATGCCTTTTTTCTGTTTGATACCGATGGCAACTTTGTTGATGTAAACCGGCAGGCCTGCAATAGCCTAGGATACAACCGTGAGGAACTGCTTTCAATGACCATATCGGATATAGACGGCACGGATGAGGCAATTAAATCATGGGGTAAATACTGGGAGTGCCTGGCTTCCGGCGATCCGGTCACCATAGAGGCGGTATACCGCCGTAAAGACGGCACAAGCTTTCCTGTTGAAGTCGGCCTCGGGCTTCTGGAACTTGGAGGTCAGGCATTCATACTGGGGCTGGCCCGGGAGATAAGCGAACGAAAACTGCTTGAAGAACAGCTCCGGCACGCGCAGAAAATGGAGGCTATAGGCAGGCTTTCAGGTGGAGTAGCGCATGATTTCAACAATATTTTAACAACCATTCTCGGCTACAGCGAAATGGCTATGATGAAGATACAAGAAGATGCTTCAATTTACAAGGATATCAAAGCGATTCATACCGCCGGAGAGAGAGCGGCGGCCCTAACCCGTCAACTTTTGGCATTCAGCCGTAAGCAAGTTATGGAGATGCGGGTTATCAACCTAAATGACCTTATAGCTAATATGGGCAGTATGCTTGCCAGGTTGATCGGCGAAGATGTGGAAATGGAACAACAGATGCAAGCTTCAAACGCTAATATCATGGCTGATGCAGGCCAGATCGAACAGATCGTTATGAACCTGGCGGTCAACGCAAGAGACGCGATGCCCTACGGCGGCCGGCTGGTCATAGAAACAGATGAAGTCGAACTTGATGAAAACTACGCTCATAAAAACAAAGGAATTAAACCCGGTTCTTATATAATGCTCAGCATAACCGATACAGGTACAGGCATGTCGCAGAAAGTGGTAGAGAAAATATTTGAACCATTTTTCACAACAAAAAAGGTGGGCAAAGGAACCGGACTTGGGCTTGCAACCGTATACGGAATAGTTAAACAGCATAACGGTCAAATATTTGTTTACAGTGAACCTGATATCGGTACTACATTCAAGATATACTTCCCGGCTGCAAGCGGCCCTGTGGAAAACAGGATTGATAAAAAAATGAAAACCATGGCGCCGGGCACGGAAGCAGTCCTCGTGGTTGATGACGAGCCTTCGGTCCTGAGGTTGATATCCGACACATTGGAACCTTTGGGATACCGTATTTTAAAAGCCTCCTGTGGAAAGGATGCCTTGGCAATCTGCGAGAAAAAGAAAGGAAAAATAGATCTTTTGCTGACAGATGTAATAATGCCGGGCATGAACGGCTGGGAACTGGCAAAAGCCATAAAAGCGATCTGCCCCAATATAAAGTTGGCATTTACATCAGGCTATACGGACAATGTTATTACTCACCTTGGCGTTCTGAACCCGGAAGTTTTTTTCTTGAGCAAACCTCTGTTGCCCAGCGTATTAACAGCCAAATTACGGGAAATCCTGGATAAGACATAACAAATACAGGTTGCCTGGGTATAGACTGCTTACTTGTACACCTAAAATAGCCTGAGCATTTATAATAATATAGTAGTATTTTTTCTCTTTTCTCTTTACTCTTTATATTCTTCGTGGTTTAATAGAGACTCTGGAGGTTTATGATTGATTACTAGTAAACGTATTCTTGCGTTAATTCTTGCAGGTGGTAAAGGCAACCGCCTGTTTCCACTTACTGCTGAACGGTCAAAGCCTGCCGTACCGTTTGGAGGACGATACCGTATAGTTGACTTCGTCCTCAGCAACATGATTAACTCTCAGATTTTTTCCATATATCTTCTTGTACAGTATAAGTCGCAATCGCTTATCGAACATGTCAGAAAAAACTGGGAGCTTTCGTCGGTTGTACCGGACCATTTCATAACCGTGGTGCCTCCTCAGATGAGAAGAGGCTCTGACTGGTTTCAGGGAACCGCCGATGCAGTATCTCAAAACCTCAACCTGGTTCAGACCCACAGGCCTGACCTTGTGGTCATATTCGGAGCAGATCACATCTACCGTATGGACCTGCGGCAGATGATCGACTTTCATATTTCCAAAAATGCTCATATTACCGTAGCGGCACGGCCTGTGCCTATTGACGAGGGAAAATCTTTTGGCATAATTTCGACAGAGCCCGACGGACAAATCAAGGAGTTCCTGGAAAAACCCGACACTCCCCCTCCTATGCCTTCAGACCCAACAAGAACATATGCCTCAATGGGCAACTATATATTCAATGCCGACATCTTGATCAAGGCCCTTGCAGACGCTCAGAGTAAACATCAACATGACTTCGGAAGCTATGTTCTACCCAGCCTTGTTTCCAGCAAAAAGCTTTATGCATATGATTTCTCCCGTAATAAAATTCCAGGCCTCCGGCCTACTGAAGAAATGGACTACTGGCGGGATGTAGGCACAATCAAAGCTTACTGGCAAGCTCACAAGGATATGCTGGGAGCTCATCCGGTGTTGGACCTGGACAATCAACACTGGCCGATCCGCCCTTCCCGCCATAACCGCCCGGCTGCCAAAATACTGGGAGGACGCATAACCAACAGTACGATCGCTGAAGGAAGTGTTATTCACCCAAATACGATCGTAACAAACTCCACTATACGCCGCGGCGTAATTATCGAAGAGGGTGCAACAGTAGAGGACTCTGTTATCATGGATTACGTTGTAATACGGAAAGGGGCAAAACTGCGGCGAACAATAATCGATAGAAACAATATAGTCAGTGAAGGCCTGCAAATCGGCCAGGGCGTACAGACCAAGGAGTCATGGGAAGCCTGTTACGATCCTTCAGGAATAGCCATCCTGCCTAAACGCGCATGGAGGAAACCATAGACTTTCATGAAGTCTTATGTCTAAACACAGTTTAAAAGAACCGGATATATTCAGAACCGAAAACTTCCACTACCTGGATGTTTTTATCCATAAATATAAATCCGCACCTGTAACAAACAAGATAAAGAACAAACTCAATAACCTGAAATCCGAAACAGGTAACGTATCTGCACGGCCTGCTGAAATCCTAAGCCTATATCAGCTTGCAACCGATCACCTAACCACGGAGTTTCAGACAAATCAAGAACCGATCGAGTTACAAAAGAGTCTTTTTGCCGAAATGGAGTTCCTGCTATCGCGCTTTTCAAGTGATCCCAGGCATAGTTTTATAATCGTAATCCCGGTGGCGGAACGTCCCAGAATGCTTGAAAACTCTCTGCAAAGCCTTGTGAGACATTGCCATGCATTCAACTATGGTGGACTCGCCCCTCATATCGACCACGGTATGGCCTTCAGAAAAGTCAGGGTTATGGTTGTTGATGACAGCCGCAACTTCGGCAATATAGAAGCTAACAAGAAAATTGTTGACCGGGTATCTCGTGAGGGGATACCCTGCCGTTACGTAAGTCTTAAGGAGCAGGGCCGCTTGATTGCCGACCTCGAGGATAAAACCGGAAGATCTCTTCATAGAATAGTTGGAACATGTTCATCCTCGGGTTCTGCTCCGTCACACAAAGGCGCTTCGATCACAAGAAACATTGCATACCTCAGCATTGCAAATGAACTCACAAAAGAGACAGAAAAAAAGAACAAAACACTTATATTCTTCCTTGACAGCGATGAAGAGTTTTCGATCAGGATCAAGAACGAGCTCGGCAGATTTGAAACCGACTTAATAAGCTATTTTCATACTATTGACAGGCTTTTCAGAGAGCATGAGATTGATCTTTTAACAGGAAAGGTTGTGGGTGATCCACCCGTCTCACCAGCAGTTATGGTTAACAACCTGCTGGAAGACCTTCTGCTTTTCTTTAAAACCTGCTCCGGACTTACAGCTGAAAGTCCGTGTGTTTTTCACCAGGCAGAAAAATATACGGGCGGCGCTGCGCAATACAATGATATGCTTCATCTTTTCGGCTACCGCAGGCACGGCAAGCCGGCCGCCTATCCATGTCCATGCTCCGGTTCTCATTCAGTCTCTGACGGATTTAGAGCCTTCGCATCCAGGGTCAACGGTTTTTTTCACGGACTTCATCCAACACGTGAAATACTTTTTAAAACCACCGAATCAGTTAACAATACGGTTCCTGCCCGCACCGTGTATACCGGTAATTACGTTTTCAGACCGACCATGCTAGACTACTTTATTCCCTTTGCAGACCTGAAACTGCGTATGGCCGGTCCGGTGCTGGGAAGAATACTTAAACACAGAATCGGGGAAAGATTCGTTTCAGCCAATATACCTTTACTGCACAAGCGTACCATAGGGGAGAAATACCAAAGCGAGTTCAGACACGGAGTCGACCAGGCGGAAGACACAGATACTGTGAATCTATCAGTAGAACTTGAGAAACAGTTCTGGGGCGATGTTATGCTCTTTACTATAGAGGCTCTTATCGATTTGGGGTTCCCTGATAGCCCCGTCAAAGCAAGAGACATAAAGGATACTCTCGTGCAAACAAGGAATGACTTGTGGTCTGAATATAAAGAAAGACGTCTTAATATTACCGCAAATGCCGACAAACTTATGGATTTCCTTGAGGATAACAAACACTGGTGGAACAAAAATGAAAACTTTCTACAGGCAACCAACTCCTTCCGGAAATTCATATGCTCGGTGAGAGAGAACTTCATTACAGGTTCATCCGGACAAAAAATACTGGAAAGCAAAATAAAATCAAGCAGCAATCCGGGCGGTCTGCTTACAGAACTGGCCGTAGCTATTGAGGCTTATCATGATGACGAAACAGCCTGGAAGTTATTAACACCCGGAGCCAATTTTCCACTCAATCTGGATGCGGCAGAACCTCCGGCTGAACGCTCTGCCGAGGCGGTTAACTCATAAAACCCGGGAAGAATCAAAACCGGCACCGGCAAAGCTACCCTTTTAAAGCATGTATTTGCACGGCTTTTATAGCGTCTGCGGCAGAGCTGGTTATGCCTCCTGTATAGCCTGAACCTTCACCTATGGGATACAGGTTTTTTATATTTACCGACTCGAAATTTTTATCGCGTTTAATACACACAGGAGACGACGTTCTTGTCTCAGCTCCTAAAAGTATCGCATGGTTCGAAACAAACAATGGAACATCTTCTCTCCACTTGTTAAATGCGGCCAGTAACTCGTCAATCACAAATCCAGGAAAAATGTCTTTCATGTCAGCAGAAACAGCACCCATCTTGTACGAGTTTTCATTTAAGTCATCGCAGTTGCTCTCACCTAGAAAACAGGGCAAGTTTTGAGCAGGAACTTTCCAACGCTTTCCTCCTGCGTTAAAAGCCTTTTGCTCAATATCCTTTTGGAACACTATACCAGCCAGTGGGCTGGTGGAGTTGTAATCATCCGTATGACAGGTTACAATCAGAGCTGCATTCGAAAATGGTGATGACCTGTGAGAGTAGCTCATTCCGTTTACAACCATCATGCCATGATCAGACGAGGCATTAATAACCTCGCCTCCAGGACACATACAGAACGTATGGACTCTTCTTCTTACTTTTCGGTTTATATAGTTCAAAGAATAGGTAGCGGCTCCTAAGGCAGGAAAATCTTTATATTTATCCCCATACCGCATAAGGTTAATAGTTTTAACAGGATGCTCAATTCTCATACCGACAGAAATCTGCTTCTGCTGAATAGCAACACCTTTTTGGGCTATCATTTCGAATGTATCGCGCGCAGAATGGCCCAGAGCGATATAGATACTTGAAGAAAAATATTCATCACCATTATTTATAGTAATACCTGATGCCTTACCCTCTGATATCCGGATATCCGTCATTTTTGAGCCGTAATAAATTTCACCACCTCTGTCAAGAATATAGTTTCTTATGTTACGAACTATCCTGCATAAGACATCAGTTCCCAAATGGGGTTTGTTTACGTAACCTATTTCCTCAGGCGCACCAAACTTAATAAAAGTCTGCAATACCCGGTTCACATAGCTGGAATTATTGCTGCTTCTGGAAAACAACTTACCATCCGAAAATGAACCGGCGCCACCTTCACCAAATTGAATATTTGACTCAGGGTCCAACTCCCTCTCTTTTATAAACCTCTGGACATCAATGGAGCGTTCTTCTATCTTTTTACCTCTTTCAAATATCAGAGGTTTAATTCCATGATCAACAAATTCAAGAGCAGCAAACATGCCGGCAGGACCAAATCCGACTATTATAGGCCTATCCTTAGTACGTCTTATGATTTTCTTTGCTTCTGTCTGTTCTATGTATAAAGGGAATTTCTGCTTGTTTTTAAAACTTTCATCAGTAGTGACAACTACTGAAACCTTGTAATAAAATTGTTCCTTGTTGCTTATATCAAGTGATTTATTGAGAATTTTGAGAATGGATATATTTCTTTCGTCTATTTCCAGCTTTTGTGAAGCAGTTGTTATATACTCACTCAGACCGTCTTTTTCGATGGGAATTTGCAAATTAATTATTATATCCATATGATGCTATACTACCAGTTCCATACGGCTATATCGACAGTCCCCAGATATCTCTTGCGTATTCAAGTATAGTGCGGTCACTCGAGAATTTACCCATATTGGCAACATTAAGAATGGCCATGCGGTACCATTCATCCGGATCTTGATATACTTCATCCACTCTTTGCTGACATTTAATATATGATGCATAATCCGCCAGCAGAAGATACGGGTCTTGTCTGTTGAATAAACTGTCAATTATAGCTTTGAAACGATCCGGTTGATCCGGAGAGAAGTAGCCGCTGCCGATCATATCCATCGCCTCTTTTAAGTCAGCATTGTTTTGATAGTAATACTCAGGGTTGTAGTGTTTGTTTTTTAATTCCATAACCTTTTGAGCGTCCAGACCAAAGATAAATATGTTGTCCTCACCCACCTCTTCCATAATCTCTATGTTTGCCCCATCCAGTGTGCCGATAGTCAGAGCGCCGTTGAGTGCCAGTTTCATATTACCGGTACCGGAAGCCTCGGTTCCAGCCGTGGAAATCTGTTCTGAAAGATCTGCAGCAGGAATAATGTTTTCCGCGGCGGAAACCCCATAATTTGGAATAAACACAACCTTTAGCAACCCGTGCACAGCCGGATCATTGTTGACGATATCGGCTACATCGTTAATCAGTTTGATAATCAGTTTCGCCATGACGTAACCAGGCGCCGCCTTACCGCTGAACAACACAGTGCGTGGAACTATATTCGCACTGTCCGGGCTATGACGAATCCGGTTATACAGGGTTATGATATGCAGAACATTCAGTAATTGGCGTTTATATTCATGAACTCGTTTAATCTGGACATCAAACAGTGTTTCCGGACTAATTACCACATCAAGGCGCTGCCTGATAAACTCCGCAAAGCGGACTTTATTAGCATGTTTAATTTTTCGGAATTGATCCACAAAGTTCCGGTCTTCCGCATATGGTTCAAGCTCTTTGAGCTTTTCAAGATTGGTAACCCATTCATGACCGATATAGCTGGATATAAGCTCTGCCAGCAGCGGGTTGGCATGGTTGAGCCAGCGTCTGGGTGTAATGCCGTTGGTTTTGTTTATAATCCTGTCCGGATAAAATTCATGAAAATCTGAAAAAATGGTTTTTTTCATTAACTCCGTATGAATTCTAGCTACACCGTTTACCTTGTGACTGCCTACAAAAGCAAGATGCGCCATTCGTACAATACGTTCACTTCCTTCGCCGATCAACGACATTTTTTGCAGCTTTTCTTTATCACCGGGATAATGGTGCATGACATCTTCAAGAAAACGATGATTGATTTCATAAATTATCTCCATATGACGCGGCAATACTTTTTCCATAAGCGCGACAGGCCATGTTTCCAGGGCTTCAGGCATCAAGGTATGGTTTGTGTATGAAAATACACCTACAGTTATTTTCCATGCCGTATCCCAATCTATTTCGTGAATATCTACAAGAATACGCATAAGCTCAGGTATGGCAACAGCAGGATGAGTATCGTTTAATTGAATCGCAACCTTGTCAGGCAATTGCTCAAAACTGTCGTGAAACTTTTTAAAGCGATACAAGATATCCTGTAACGATGCACAGATAAAGAAGTACTGCTGTTTAAGGCGCAGTTCTTTGCCCATCTCCGTTGTATCATCAGGATATAAAACTTTTGAGAGATTTTCAGATCCATTCTTATCTTCAACAGCTTTGATATAGTTGCCTTCATTAAAATAACCCAGGTCAAAATCACGCGATGCTTTTGCAGACCAAAGACGCATATTGTTTACCGTCTCGGTTGCATAACCGGGTATAGGGGTGTCATAGGCCATAGCCATGATCTCTTCCGTATCAATCCAGTGGTGTCTTGATTTACCTAATTCATCCTTATACTGGAGAATCTTTCCGTAGAACTTCACCGGATACAGTACCTCCGGGCGTGGAAATTCCCATGGGTTTCCATATCGTAACCAGTTGTCAGGATGTTCGACCTGAAATCCATTTTCTATATGTTGATAGAACATCCCATATTCATAACGTATGCCATATCCATAACCAGGTATGTTCAGTGTTGCAATTGAATCAAGAAAACAGGCGGCCAGGCGGCCAAGCCCGCCATTGCCCAGAGCAGCATCATGTTCCAATTCCTTGAGAACATCAAAATCCAACCCCATTTCATAAAGAGCTTGTTTACACTCATCTATAAAACCCATGTTGAACAGGCTGTTTGAAAGTGTTCGTCCGATCAGAAACTCCAGTGAAAAGTAATAGACGCGTTTACTGTCCTTCTTGTAGTAACTCCGCATAGTTTCCATCCAGCGCTCAATCAGCCGGTCACGAACCACGTATGTTAAAGCATGCAGCCAGTCGCGGTCTTTAGCAGTGATTTCATCTTTACCAATCGAATATACAAGGCGATTGGCAAGAGATTGTTTTAACGAGGGCGGATCTAATTTAAGCTTCAGGTTTTCATGCTTGAGAATACAGGTTTTTTTATTGTCTTTCATTTGTTTCTCCAGATGCTTTTAGTCTGCATAGACCCAAGTTGCCCGGCTATGCCGGAGTTGTTTCGGGTTCGGCTGTACGGTTTCCCCTGTCTCGCATCCGTTTAGTTTGAAGACAAAAACCGTATCTACCATTGTACCACCACCTCTTATAATTTCAACATATCTAAACCCGACTTAGCCGATTAAGCAAATCTTTCTCAATCTAACCTCCAACTCTTAAATTTTAAAAGGAAACATAAAGCAGCCAGGATATAAAGCACAGCAGCAATAGAAAAAACATTTGAGAAGCCAAACGTCATGGCAATTACTACCGCTACAATAGACCCGATAACAGACATACCACCATTGGCCGCCCAGGCGATCGGAACCATCTCAGGGAATTTAGTAAGCCTGCTGATTCCAAGCGGAAAAAGAAATCCCATAAGAAAACCAAGAGGAAAGATAAAGGCAACCACGGCAATAATTTTAATAACAAGCCTAAATGGAAGCAGCATCTGAAATATTGATGGACTAGCAACAATCCAAAGGGCAATAAAAAGACATGTACCCGACACAGCCGACAATACGATTGATTTTGCTTTTACTTTCAAAAACTCTAAGCAAATGCTGCCTATACCGGCGGCTATCAAAATAGTCGGTACAGTTAAAGCCATAGAGTAGATCGGATGCCCGAGTAAAAGAACCACTTTCTGTATTAAAGCCATCTCCACAAATATAAAAGCCAGTCCAATTAAGCTGAAGTAAAAGATAACAGGTATATAAACCGTAATTTTCAGATTCTTTTGCAGTTTCAAAATAGGTATCCAGACTAAAAGCGCTGCAAGCAGAATACTCTGAAACGTAAGTGCCAAGAGCACAAGAAATGGCCACTTACCCTGTATTGACTCAAAACGCCCCGGCCCCATCGGATATGGCTTTAATGCGTGTGACCATCTACCATATTGAAAGAAGAAAGGATCATCATCGGTCACAGGCCTTACATTGAATTGATAATCATCAAGGAATTTTTCTGCAGCTCCCAGGCGTGAAGCGTATATAAAGCCGTAAAAAGGATTTTTTTCGGGCTCAGAATCGGCTAGAGGGTTAAATATAAGATGCAGCCCTGTCTGCTGCCCCAACCAATTAAGAGTCTTATCATGTTTTTGTATCCAGTTATCTACTTTTAAAATGTCTTTCTCCTGAAAAGGCCTGCGCGAAATTAAAATGTCAGCAAAAGGTATATCACCTGATTTATCTCCGACCACCAGCATGTGACGTGATGGATCTATACCTCGTTTAGAGAGTGCTTCATATACCGTTATAAATGCTCTAAGTATCTCCCTGGGCGCAGCAGGGTAATGCCACCTGCTGATTTGAAGTATTCCTTCCTCGCTCAAATGTTCCCAGTAGTCGTTGACGGCTTCCACAGTGTACAGATAGCTTTCAGTCAGGACATACGCTCCGGATGATAGTGCAGCAAAGCTATCCACACCATAAATCATTATTACATCATATAGCTTTTCCGACCGTCTTACAAAACTTCTTCCATCCTCCAGGTGGAGGTTTACTTCTTTGGTTTCGAATATCCTTCCTATAAAAGGTGAAAATTGCTTCTTAACAATTTCCGCAGTGGTAGGGTTAATTTCAACAGCATCTATCATAGCAGCATCATTCTTATAGGCCATTAAAACATCAGAGCCGCCTCCCGCACCAATAACCAATACATTATTTAGTTTTCTGTCTTGAGATAATATATAAACCGCCTCCCTATGAGGCGATGGAGATTTGATTCCGGTTTTTGCCTTAAAAATACCGTTCTTACCACTCGATAGTACAGGGGGAGTTCTTACCAGGGGAGTTAATGCGTCTCCATCAATAAAAATTTTTTTGACCTGATTATTTCCTTTTTCAGAGACAACATCCACTCTGGATATTGCGTTCCACTGACTAAATTCTACTTGCGGTTTTTTAAAACTCCAGAACCTCTTATTGGTTTCCGGAAGAATCTGCATTGTGGATGCCACCCAGTAAGAAAGAATAACTACGGATAAAACTTGTATTAACACAAACGGCAATCTTTTTATCTCCTGAGCAAGAATGGCAGCTATACTTCCTGTAATAAATATTAGAAGTAAAAGGTTGATGGCACCTAAACTCTTTATTAGTGTTATATACAACAAGCATCCGGCAGCGGAACCAAGAAGATTGCAGAAATAGATGGTTCCCGATCTCTCGGGATTTTTTAAAAATACATTTGCAATAAACAGCCCGAAAAAAAAGAATGGAAACATGGCCAGGAAGTAAGACAATACAAGGTTTAATAAAGTGCCGGAACTCTCCCAGAAAAGAAAGAAATCACCGGAAAGCTTCGTTATGCAGTAAGTTCCCAGAAGTGTTGAAACTGAAAAGCCACTTAAACAAAGGCTGAAAAAAGTTTTTTCATTAATGTTTTTTATTTTTGAAGAAAGTGAAAGAACCGTCCCGCCTGCCGCCAACCCTAAGAGCGCCATTGTGATTATAAAGTATACAAGGTGGTTCCAGTATAAAACAGAAAAAATCCTGGCCTGCAGTAACTGTAATGCAAGCATAAGGGTTGAGATTAAGAATACAAATATAAGCCTTGACATGATCCGGACATTCTAAAACATGCGTAAATTACGAGGGAAAGATAAAGAATATTTTGAGCACAACACTTTTGCTAAAAGGCTAAGTTGTACGATTCGGCCGTAGCTCTTTCAGTTGCAGTTGAATGGTTGTTCTTCCCTCCCACTCGTTAAGCCTGGGGACAAAAACCGTATCTATCATTAAACCTCCGCCTTTTATACGTTCAACCTCAGAACCCATGCCGAATCCTATTGAATCCAGAATCTGCCTGCCTTTTTTCAAGCGCATCTTAAGGTGATTTTTTCCAACCACTCTGGGCGTCATTGTCTCCACGGCTTTACAGCCCAAAACAGGCTCCTCGTTTTGAAATCCAAAAGGCTCAAGCATCTGGATCTCACGCACCAGCTCGAACCCGACATCTGAAAGTTCTACAGCAGCATCAATTTGAAGAGGCGGCGTATAACCTTCCACCCCCACAGACTCGACCAGGAATTCCGACATTTTATCTCTAAATACATCCATGTTACTTGTTTTCAAGCGAACTCCGGCAGCCTGATGGTGGCCTCCGAAGGCCTCAAGTATATGGCTGCACTTTTCCAAAGCTCCGATCATGTTAAACGGCGGAATGCTTCTGCCTGATCCTCTGGCCAGTCCGTTTTCTATCGAAAAGAGAAATACAGGAAGATGCAATTCATCGCTTAGCTTTGAAGCGACAATACCAAGCACGCCAGGATGCCATCCTTCGGCTCCCAGGGCCACTACGCCAAGCTCTGAGCGAACCGTTTTCAGTGATTGCCGGGACACTATCTGCGACCTTTTGGCATTCAGCTTATCCCTTGCCTCTTTAAGAAGCAGGGCATCTATCTCCCTGCGTTTTTTGTTGTTTTCCTCCAGAAGTGCGGCAAGAGTTGCCGCCTTGTTCTTATCTTTTGTTCGAAACAGCTCCACAACCGGAGCTGCATCTCCAAGCCTGCCTGCCGCATTAATGCGGGGAGCAAGCACAAACGCAAACGTGGTGCTCGTGATTTTTGTCACAGGGCGGCCGCTGTTCTCTGCAATCTCCTTTAAAGCCTGAATTCCAGGCCTCTCAGTGTTGTTGATCATATCAATACCGGCTTTAACAATGATACGGTTTTCGTCCTGTAGCGGAACTATATCAGCCATGGTACCCATGGCCGCCAGGTCTAATAGGGAAACAGCAGCTTCATTGCCAAGGACAGCCTCGGCCAGCTTGTAGGCTACACCGGCTCCTGCTAAATCTTTAAAAGGATAACTGCTGTCTGTTCTATGCGGATTTACAACGGCAAACGCTTCAGGAAGCGGTCCGGTCTGCTGGTGATGGTCTGTTATTATTAGATCCATGCCCAGGTTCCTGGCAAGCCTTGCCTCTTCCACGGCCGAGATACCGCAATCCACTGTTATTAGAAGAGATACACCTTTTTGCGCAGCCGCCCTAAGGGCTTCGGAGCTCAAGCCGTAGCCCTCGATAAGACGGTTTGGAATCATAAAATCGGCACATATGCCCAGCCGCTCAAGCGCATCAAGAAGAAGGGCTGTAGCCGAAAGGCCATCAACGTCATAGTCGCCGAAAACCAATACTTTCTCCTTGTTTTTTTTTGCCTTATGAATTCGTTCCACCGCTCTTTTCATATCCGGCAAAAAAAATGGATCGTGCAGGTCGTCTAATGAAGGGGAAAGAAACTTCTTAACTTGTTCCGGAGTCTTGATGTTACGGTTTACAAGAATCTGGGCTATTGTCGGAGATATGGAAGCGCTGGAGGCCAGGTAGTTGAGGTATTCCTTGTTTGTTGAAGAGATAAGCCAGCGCATAATAGTATCAGTTTAGAGAAGACCGGAATCAGGGGGCAGCTTTTTTTCAGAAAACCCATCTTTCTTTATAAAACCTATTGAAGAAAAAATATGATTAATTCTCCTGCTTCTTGAATTCTGCAAGCTGCCTCTTTTTTATGCTACTTTTTTTTCAAAATCGCCCGGTTTTCCCATGCAAGCACTACCGGGCTTGCAACGAAAACGGATGAGAACGTTCCAACCAGGATGCCTAATATCATGGCAAGAGAAAAGTCATGAAGCACTTCACCACCAAACAAGAAAAGAGTTCCAGCGGCCAAAAGGGTGGTAACAGATGTTATAAAGGTTCTCGAGAGCACTTCGTTTACACTTGCATTCATAACATCCACCATCGAACTTTTTTTGCGTTTTTTCAAATTTTCGCGGATACGGTCGAAAACAACCACTGTATCGGTCAGCGAGTAACCGGCTATGGTAAGGAGAGCGGATAGAAAGATAAGATTGATCTCTTTTCCCATTATGTGAAACAGACCAAGCACCGCCATAACATCATGAAACGTTGCTGCAGTAGCCCCGACACCAAACTTGAACTGAAAGCGCCACGCAATATAGATGAGTATGAATATGGTTGCCATTATTACAGCCCAAAATGCATCAGTCTTCAGACGCTTACCAACCTTCGGACCGATTTCTGTGGTGGAATCTACGACAAAACTGTTATCTTTCAAGCTTTCGGATAATACGTTCTTTATCTTTTCGGGTATGCCTCCAAGCTTTTCTTCGTGAGTTTTTACACGTATCAGAACTTTGTTAACAGCCGGAAAGTCCTGGAGGTCCACATCCTGTATGCCCCCGGCTTCAAGAGCGTTTCTGATGTTCTGCAAGTCGACAGGTTTTTCGAACTTAAGCTGGACAGCCGTTCCCCCGGCAAAATCAATTCCGAGATTGGCAGTTCCTGTAACAATCTGGAAAAAAGCCAGTAGTCCCAAAGCGAAAAGTATACCTGACACAGCAAATGCATAGCGTCGCTTTCCGAGAAAATCTATCTTCGTATCTTTTATAATCGTGATCATATGCTAAGACTTTTGACCTCCTTTCTGCTGTTAAGGAGGTCGAAGACAACCTTAGTGCCCACAAGAGCGGTAAAGAGGTTGATTGATACACCCAAAAACAGGGTCACGGCAAAGCCCTTTATCGGACCCGTCCCGAACTGGAAAAGCACAGCGGCTGTAATAAGTGTTGTTACGTGGGAATCGACTATCGTAAAAAACGCCTTATCGTAACCTGAATCGACTGCAGCCCTGGGGGTTTTACCAATTTTCAACTCTTCTCGCATTCGCTCAAACATAAGAACGTTACTGTCCACAGCCATGCCGATAGCCAGGATTATACCGGCAATACCAGGCATTGTAAGAGTGGCGCGAAGCCATGCAAGAGAACCAAGCAGGAGCAGTATGTTCAGAACAAGGGCCATATCTGCTATCGCGCCTGCCAGCTTGTAATAAACCAGCATGAACACTACAACCAAGATCATTCCATATATGCCTGCAAGCTTTCCAGCCTCGATTGAGTCTCTTCCAAGCGACGGTCCCACGGTTACGTTCTGGAGCATTTTTATAGGCGCCTGAAGCGCTCCTGTTTTAAGCACGATAGCCAGATCTTTAGCTTCTTCCATAGAAAAATTGCCGGTTATCTGTGCTCTTCCTCCTGATATTCTATCCTTTATAACCGGAGCGGAATGTACGTTACCATCCAGGATTATGGCGAATCTTTTGTTAATATTGGCTCCTGTGATCTCCTCAAACAGAACCGCTCCCTGGGAATTGAATTCAATACTGACAAACGGCTCGTTAAAGCGATTATCTATATTTACTCTCGCTCCGGTAAGCAGATCTCCGGTCAGGCGTGATTCTTTCTTTACAAGGTAAACACGCTTAGATGCCGTACCAGACTGCCTATCGACCCTCCGGACACCAAATAAAATTTCATCATCTTCAGGGATTTTATCCGAGAATTGCTCTAAGATTTTCTCTTCCTCACCTGCAGCTATGCTCGAAGGCAGTTCGGCAGCTACCGGGCTGGTCTCGTCAAGCAATTTAAATTCAAGCAGAGCAACCTTGTTTATAATGTCGATGGCCCGCTTAGGATCTTTTACGCCCGGCAGCTGAATAACAATCTCGTTTTGACCCTGGCGATGAATTGTCGGCTCGGCAACACCGAACTCATCAATTCGATTACGTATGGTCTCTATCGCCTGCTCAACAGAGTTTGTCTTGATTCGCTTGACATCGTCGGCGCTCAGCCTGAATACAAGATTATCACTTGTACCTGAAACAAAAACGCTCTCCAGGAGAGGAAATTCCTCATCAATAACAGATTTGACCAAATCCGGCGCCGAAGTAACTATTGTAAACTCTACCCCGTTACGTTTAACCTCGGCTTCTATCTTCTTTTTCTCAAAGACTTCTTTAAGGCGCCGGGCTATACGCACTGTTGTAACATCTACGGCCTTGTCCCACTCAACCTCGAAAACAAGGTGTAGACCTCCGCGCAGATCAAGACCGAGCACTATTGCCTGTGAAGGCATAACATTCTTCCACCATTGTGGCATCTTATCAAAAACAGGGGTTGCCGGCAGAAGGAAAACCACGGCCATAACAACCGAGAATCCTATGAGAATCAACCGCCATAAAATGTTTTTTTTCATTCGTTCTCCTGCAGATGTCTTCTCCTCATTACTTTATCCATTCCACGGGCAAGGGAGCTTAGGTTTAAAAAAAAGAAGCTGGTGGACAGAGTGAGGAAGGTATCAGACGTCAGACACCAAAAACAACCTAATTATCATCACTGCCTGATCTAACGGCAGTTACACTTGATCGCAAAGCTTTTATCTTCACATTTTCCGCGATTTTTATCGTTATGGTCTTTTCGTTTAAGCCTTCTATAAGCCCGTAAATTCCACCAGACGTGATAATCTTGTCACCCTTTTTCAAGTTATCCAGCATCTGCTTTGTTTCCTTTGCCCGCTTCTGCTGCGGACGAATCAGGAGAAAGTAAAAAATTATAACAATAAAAATAAGGGGAAAGAACTGGGCCAGCCCCTGCGCTATGTCACCGCCACCCGGGGTGCCCCCACCTCCTCCGGGCTGCTGCGCCATGGCATAAGCTACTATGTTTAAGAACACGGAACACCTCCGAAAATTAAAGCTCTTAATTTAATTGTATTCATGACAAACACTACAGGCTTGATACTATAACTTGTCGCTTTTTAAATTTGCAACGTAAAGCTCTAAAACTCTTTGGATTTTTTTGGGAAATTCGTGGATTTTTTCGAAAAACCATTGGATTTTTTTGAAAACTCTTTGAAAATTTATTGAAAACTTATTGAAAAACCTCTAAAAATTCCGGTCACCCCCCTAACTAAAGCCCTAACTCCTCACGTTTCTTACGGAGGAATTCTTCGAT
>Ga0256830_1000499_pt1 | contig 31113 bp, 29 predicted proteins | sample 128326metaG_FD_190537 | JGI IMG/M metagenome (GOLD analysis project Ga0256830, IMG submission 190537) | Hydrothermal vent microbial communities from Lau Basin, Pacific Ocean - 128-326 | ecosystem: Environmental > Aquatic > Marine > Hydrothermal vents | place: Pacific Ocean: Lau Basin | collected... | reverse complement strand
TTCAATTTTCATTTATGGGTTAGTTTATCCCATTTTGGTGTACAGATTCATTAGGCCACAATACCTTGTGCGGCGAGTTTATAAGCCGTTTTTTCAGCGAGTTTTAAGTAGGCCGCCACCTCTTTCGATGTTAAAATTTGATCAGTCATAGCATTGTTTGCCCTCATAACCTTGGAGAGAATAGAGGAAAATATGGGAAACGACAATCGAAGATGTGAGTAGCAAGCATGTTTTTAACATTGCACCAGAGGGTGCATGGGAGAACAAAACGACGGAGATCTCCTTTTAGGTCATGTGCTGGATACGTCGAATCCGATGGCTGGGAGGCTAACCTGTGCCCTAAACGGCTACCACCCTGGAGAGGCATAAAAAGCTTTTGCGGGGGTGAAAACAAAATGGCGCGCCCGGAGAGATTCGAACTCCCGACCAATCGGTTCGAAGCCGATTACTCTATCCAACTGAGCTACGGGCGCTCTCGATAAAAATGGAGATAATACTGCGGAGCTGTTTTATACACAGTTTGTTAAAAAATATCAAATTTCATCTCTTTTGTCCTTATGTAGTCATAACAAAAAAAAGGGCTGCTACAGCAGCCCTTTTCGTTGATGTATGGACCTTCTGGTCAACACCTGGCGTCAACAAGCGCCCTCAGAAGCTCCGTTGATACATCCATTAGACATATGACCACCTCCCTTTCAACAGGGAAAACTCGACATGCAGTAAGAATTGCCCTGATCAACTCATAACCGCTACGCTCCAATTTATACATTTGCATAAGCAAAAAATTGACCGCAAAATGAATGTTCAAAGATAAATATATGCGTTATTACGGTAGAAGTATAGGCCAAGACCAGTCGAATGAAATTGGCCTATACGTGAAAAGGAAGTGCCATTGTCTGTCTCTTTGAGTAGAGTAAATATACGTCCTAGTAGATATCAAGCACTACTTCATCAAACAAATCATCAAGATCTTCGTCAGATACTTCTAAAGAACTAATAAAATCATCAATACTAGGGAAGCTGTGGTCTGGGTTTAGTGAGTATAAATCGTCATCAAACTCAGTCCACTGTCTATCATAGTACATTGCCCGTGAATGGCTCTTTTGATATTCTTGGGTCCAATTTTCATCTAACTCTTTTTCAAAATTTTCTAAACTAATCTGTGTTGCCATGTTAATCCACCTTTTCCAAATTTTCCCCTACGTTGGGTTTATTAGATGGCCAACGTTTGTATTTATAATTTAAGCACTATAAGAGACTCTCATCTGTAAGGAAGATCACACATTAGGAAATAATTTTAAAAAAGGAGGGTGGCTGCAAAAATCGAATGAAAACGAACATTGCAATACCAATAGCGAACATTTTCTTTAAATATTGTGGTTATTCACTAATGGCTTCAAGCTTTTCAGGTTCAGGAATAATAATTTGTCCATTCTCACAGATAATTATCCCTTCATCTTCCCAGGCTTTTATTTGTTTGTTAATACTTTCACGAGTGGCACCCGTCAACTTACCGAGATCACCTTGCGACAACTTAATGCCGAGTTCAAGACCCTTGTTTGTTTCCTTACCATACTCATCTGCCAATCCTAAAAAGCGTTTTGCCAGTCTGCCGGGGAGATTAAGAAATATTGTGTCCTGATAAAGCTCATCTGTTTTGCGTAATCGGCTAGCTAATGTCGATAATAGGTGAATAGCTACTTTGGGGTTCTTTTCTAGAAAGGGAAGGAAATATCGTCGTTCAATCACTAAAAGTTCTGTTCTCTCAAGCGCCTTAACAGTCGCAGTACGTGGCCCGCCATCTAATAACGCAATTTCTCCAAAAAAATCACCCGGCGCCAGTATAGAAAAAGTCAATTCTTTCCCTTCATCCGAATCAGTATTAAGATTGACTTTACCACTCACAATAAAAAACATGCTGCTACCAGATTCGCCTCTATGGCAAATAACTTCACGATTTTTTATATCTTTGGACTTTGAAAATTGGGCAAGGGATGCAAGTGCAGAATCTGGAACATTGTGAAACATGGCGCAATTGCGAATGATCTGCTGTTTTTCCTCTGATGTTCTTATCAACATATCCTTTTTCCCCTTAGAATGAATAACTACTGTTACACATTATTTTTAACTTTCCAAGTTATACCCATTGATCTATAAATCATATTAAATGCAAATTAAACCATAATTAATAAATACTTTTTATTACATCCAAAAAACCGACTTTAATACATTCCAAAAAAAAAGGCCGCTTAGCGGCCTTTTTTTTTGGAATGTATTCACATGTATCACTTAAATAGCGGTGTAAATATATGCTTGAGAATAGGGGCAGAACCCTCACTCTCGAATCTAAATCAAGCATCAACAGCCTTCATGCTCAGACGAATACGACCTTGTTTATCAATTTCAAGTACCTTAACCTTAACCACATCACCTTGAGAAAGCTTGTCACTCACGTTCTCTACACGCTCTTCAGAGATTTGAGAAATATGAACTAAGCCATCTTTACCCGGTAAAACATTGACAAAAGCACCAAAATCCATGATTTTGCTCACTTTACCCTCGTAGATCATACCGACTTCGACATCTGCAGTTAGCTCACGTACACGAGATTCTGCTTCTTGACCTGCCGCCATATCGACAGAAGCAATTTTAACAACTCCGTCATCGGTTATATCAATCGTTGTACCGGTTGTTTCCGTGATATCACGAATAGTTGCACCGCCTTTACCGATAACATCGCGAATACGATCTGGGTTAATTTTGAGGGTAATATAACGCGGAGCGAATTCTGACATTTCCTCACGCGCAGAATTAAGAACCGTGTTCATATTTTCAAGGATATACAAACGACCATTCTTGGCTTTCTCTAAGGCAACTTGCATAATTTCACGCGTTATACCCGTGATTTTGATATCCATTTGCAAAGCAGTTATTCCATTCGCGGTACCCGCTACTTTGAAATCCATATCACCTAAATGATCTTCGTCTCCAAGAATGTCACTAAGTACTGCATACCCTGTATCCTCTTTAATCAAGCCCATGGCAATACCCGCAACCGGTGCTTTTAGTGGTACCCCGGCATCCATCATTGCTAAACTGCTTCCGCAAACTGATGCCATCGAGCTAGAACCATTGGACTCTGTAATCTCAGATACCACACGAATAGAATAGGGATATTCCTCCATATCAGGCATTACCGCCAACACACCACGCTTAGCCAGTCGACCATGGCCGATTTCTCGTCGTTTCGGAGAACCTACAAAACCACATTCACCCACACTGTAGGGAGGAAAGTTATAATGAAACATAAAAGGTTCTTTATAACTGCCTTCTAATGCATCAATAATTTGTGCGTCACGATCAGTGCCTAAGGTGGTCACAACCAATGCCTGGGTCTCACCTCGGGTAAACAAGGCAGACCCATGAGTGCGGGGTAACACACCTGTTCTTACGCTAATTTTCCGAACAGTATCAGGGTCACGGCCATCAATTCTAGCCTGGCCAGCGATAATTTGACCACGCACAATTTTCTTTTCTAGAGCCGCCATCGTATTTGCTACATCCGCTTTCGATGGACTATCGTCCGCTTCAGTCACCAGTTTTTCGATTAATCCATCCCGAATTTCGTCCAGACGCGCAACGCGAGATTGCTTCTCCTTAATCTGATAAGCCTCTTCAATAGCACTCATGGCCTGAGAGTTCACAGAATCTATTAACGCGGTATTTGCTTCAGGTGCTTGCCAATCCCATGATTCATTACCAAGCTCGGATACTAACTCATTAATCGTCTTAATCGCTGTTTGCATTTGCTCATGGCCGTACATCACCGCACCTAGCATTACGTCTTCCGATAACACATTGGCTTCAGACTCCACCATTAAAACAGCATCGTCAGTACCCGCAACAACTAAATCTAAATCAGATGTTTTTAACTCAGTCGCCGTTGGATTTAACAAATATTGACCATCTTTATAGCCTACTCGTGCTGCACCAATGGGGCCTTGAAATGGCATACCGGAAATTGCGAGTGCTGCCGAAGCACCAATAATCGAAACAATATCCGGATCTATTTCGGGATCAACCGAAACAACGGTTGCAATAATCTGAACTTCATTTTTGAATCCTTTAGGAAATAAAGGACGTAAGGGGCGATCTATCAAACGACAAGTTAATGTTTCCTTTTCATTAGGACGACCTTCGCGTTTAAAAAAACCGCCTGGAATTTTTCCAGCGGCATAGGTCTTTTCTTGATAATTAACCGTTAATGGAAAAAAATCTTGTCCAGGCACTGCATTTTTTTTTCCTACAGCTGTAACCAATACAACGGTATCACCCATGCTTGCCATAATGGCACCAGAAGATTGACGTGCAATTTCTCCGGTCTCTAATTTTACCGTATGTTCACCAAACTCAAAACTTTTTGTAATGGGAGTCACAATGATTTCCTTTTGTATGCGTTACTTACGTAAACCTAATCGTTTAATCAAAGAACGATAACGCTCAACATCTTTCTTTTTAAGATAGTCGAGTAATTTACGACGCGTACTAACCATTTTAAGTAAGCCGCGACGAGAATGATGATCATGAATATGTTTTTTAAAATGAGAAGATAAATCATCAATTCGCGCAGATAAAAGAGCAACCTGAACCTCAGGGGAACCCGTATCATTTGCTTCTGTTTGATAATCTTTTACGATATTTTTTTTGCCTTCTGTTGATAGTGCCATTTTTCTTTCCTCTGGAAACCCTTATTAAAATAAAAAACTACACACTGCTGAGTAAACGTTTTGGTGCGACTCTTCCGTCATCTAAAATTTTGCCGATGCCAATAAACATCTCGCCATTTTGGTATAACTTAACCAAGCCATCTGTCGGCGCGCACGGCACCGTAACAGCTCGACCCTGCTTTACATAAAATGCAGCGTCTTCGTCCAAGTCAACGGAAGGCCAACCCTCCAACGCAGAATCAATAGGGAGTAGTTTGCTCTCTAATTCATCAACTCCAGATACAGCCAGGGTTTCCGCCAGCTCATCCAGGGTAAAAGAATGTTTTAAATCAAAAAAACCGACTTTTAATCGCCTCAACATCGTTACATGCCCACAAGTACCAAGCGCTGCGGCAATATCTTCAGCCAAGGTTCTAACATACGTGCCTTTCGAACAATGAACCTCAAATATAATTGATGGAGCATTATACTGAATTAGCTTCAAGGTAAAAACATTAATCTTGCGCGTTGCACGCGCTACTTCTATTCCTTTGCGTGCCCATTTATACAATGGCTGGCCGTTTTGTTTGAGCGCGGAATGCATGGGTGGCAGTTGATCGTTTTCACCAATAAAATCTTGAAATACCTTAGCAATTAATCGATCTGATAGAGTAGGTACGGGCATTTCACACTTCAATTCACCCTCTATATCAGCCGATGTAGTCGCAACACCTAAGCGGCACTCTGCAAGATACTTTTTATCCGAATCAAGTAGATAAGCAGACATCTTAGTCGCATCGCCAAAGCAAATAGGTAATAAACCCGTCGCAAATGGATCTAAGGAACCGGTATGTCCTGCCTTGCGGGCAAAGAACATCGTTTTAGCACGTTGCAATACAAAATTTGAAGAGGCTCCAGCGGCTTTGTCGAGTAATAATATACCGTTTAAATGCCTACCTCTCGATGATCTTCTCGCCAAACCCAAGCTACTCCAATTTTACCGAATCTACTCGGTAGAGCCTTTTGAGAGCCTTGATTCTTCGATTAAACGAGAAATACGATTCCCATTATCCATTGAGACATCATAAACAAATACTAACTCAGGTATTGAACGCAAGCGCATACGCTTGCCTAGTTCTCTCCGCAAAAAACCAGCCGCATTTTTCAAAATAGGCATGATGGTATCAGCCACTGCTTGGTCTTCTGTAACGGTTAAAGCCGTTACAAACACTTTTGCATAAGAATAATCACGGGTAACTTCAACGGCAGAAACCGTCACCCATTGAACACGTGGATCCTTCATCTCTTGCTGGATGAGTAATGCGAGTTCTTTTTGTATTTGCTCGCTAACGCGTCGCTGTCTTCCACCGTCGTTATTCATTACAAGCTACGTTTAACCTCAACACGCTCATAAATTTCGATTTGGTCACCTGTTTTTACATCATTATAGTTCTTTACGCCAATACCACACTCGTAACCATTTTTTACTTCATTGACATCGTCTTTAAATCGTCTTAATGATTCTAAAGCACCTTCATATATCACAATATTATCGCGTAAAACACGAATGGGATTATTACGTTTTACAATTCCATCAATGACCATGCAACCCGCAATTGAGCCGATTTTTGGCGAGCGAAAGACATCTCTAACTTCGGCAAGACCGACAATATCTTCCCTAAACTCTGGTGCCAACATGCCTGTCATCGCCTGTCTTACTTCATCTAATGCTTCGTAAATAATACTGTAATAATGCAGATCAATACCTTCTTCTTCGATTAATTTTCTCGCGCTTCCATCAGCACGAACATTAAAACCAATCATTATTGCTTGTGATGCAAGCGCTAGTTGAGCATCTGACTCATTAATTCCGCCAACACCGGAAGAAACAATATTGACCTTCACTTCATCTGTAGAAAGCTTAACAAGCGCATCTGAAAGCGCCTCCAAAGACCCCTGTACATCCGTTTTAATCACCACATTCAAGGTGGAAACCTCGCCTGCTTCCATGTGGGTAAATAACTGTTCTAATTTAGCCGCTTGTTGTTTCGCTAACTTAACCTCACGGAATTTACCCTGGCGATACAAGGCCACTTCACGTGCTTTACGTTCGTCAGCAACAACCATCGCATCATCACCTGCTTTAGGTGTCCCTGATAAGCCCAGTATTTCTACCGGCATTGATGGCCCAGCAGATATAATGGAACGACCATTCTCATCAGACATTGCTTTTACCCGACCGTATTCGTGGCCCACTAAAAGCATATCACCTTTGCGAAGCGTGCCATTTTGTACAAGTACCGTTGCTACCGCCCCTCGGCCTTTATCCAATCGGGATTCAACCACCACCCCTTGCGCGGGTTTGTCTTCAATCGCTGATAACTCAAGAACCTCTGATTGTAATAAAACAGCCTCAAGTAATTCGTCAATGCCTTCCCCTGTCTTTGCAGAAACATGAACAAACATTGTATCTCCGCCCCAGTCTTCGGGTATAACCTCTTCAGCTGAGAGCTCATTCTTAACCCTGTCGGGATCAGCATCTTCTTTATCAATTTTATTAACCGCGACAATTAAGGGTACATTAGCCGCTCGCGCATGCTGCACTGCTTCTTTAGTCTGCGGCATAACACCATCGTCAGCAGCCACAACTAACACAACAATATCCGTAATTTTTGCGCCACGTGCCCGCATCGCCGTAAATGCTGAATGGCCCGGAGTATCCAAAAATGTCACCGTACCTTTATCGGTATCGACGTGATAAGCACCAATGTGTTGAGTGATGCCACCCGCCTCACCAGACGCAACTTTTGCACGACGAATATAATCAAGCAATGAAGTTTTACCATGATCGACATGGCCCATAACGGTAATGACGGGTGCTCGAATAACCTGTTTACCCTCTTGCTCATGTGCTTGGATAATAAATGATTCAAGATCATTATCACTAACCAGTTTTGCCACATGGCCCATTTCTTCAACCAATAATACCGCCGTGTCTTGATCCAATACTTGGTTAATAGTAACCATTGAACCAAGCTTCATCATTGCTTTTATTAACTCAGCAGCTTTAATTGACATCTTAAGCGCCAAATCTGCAACCGTTATAGTTTCCGGAATGGCGACCTCTTTGATCATCGGTTTGACCGGTTTTTCAAACCCATGTTCTGTGTTTGAAGAGGGTTTAGTACTGGTTTTAAGCTGTTTTTTATTTCGCTTACCACCCTTTCCAGGTGATACATGCAATTCCGAGCGTCCCCCAAAATTTGATTTTCCACCACTATGTTTGCGTTTTTTACCTTTTTTACTCGCACCGGGCTTGTCTTCCCTAATATTTGCAGCCTCAACCTCTGCCGGTGCCGTTTGCTCAGAAGACTCTTTTTTCTTCGATGTTTTAGTGGCCTTTTGCTGATTCGTACTTTCTTGTTTTGCGAGTTCTTGTTGTTTTAACGCCTCTTCTGCCTTTTGTTTTTCTTCCTTTGCTTGTTTCTGCAATGCTTCTTCACGTTGTTGAGCCGCTATTTTTTCTTCTTTAGAAATTCTTTCTTGCTCTTCCCGTTGACGACGTTCTTGAATCTCAAGTTCTGCTTTTTCTTGCGCCGCAGCTTGCGCTGGATCAACGTCTATTTCGCTTCTTTTTACGTAAGTTTTGCGTTTTCTAACCTCAACATTAACTGTCCGGCTAGTGGATTTTCCAACTCCCGGCGTGCGACTACGCGAAGTCTGCGTTAGCTCACCCAGCGTTCTTCTTCTTAAAGTGATTTTTCTAGGCGCATTTTCGCTTGACTCGTCATTACTCTTAGGACCTTTCAGAAAACTGAGCAGTTTATGTTTTTCATCATCGGAGATAGTTTCATCGGGTTTTTTTTGCTCGACACCTGCTGCCCCCAACTGCACTAACAGTCTATCTACGGGAACACCTACCACCTCTGCAAACTGCTTTATCGTTACATCTGACATACTCGCCTCGCTCTAATCCTTCATTCTTCCGTAGCAAACCACGGTTCTCTCGCTTTCATAATAAGTTTTCCAGCGGTCTCTTCATCTACACCAAGAATATCCACCAATTCGTCAGTAGATTGCTCAGCAAGATCGTCCATCACTGTAATCCCATTTTTTTTAAGCTTTTCTGCAATTTCAGGCGTAATACCTTCCATCTCAATCAAGTCTTTTGCGGCGGCATCTTTTTCCTCTGACGATGTTTCAGCGGTAATGATAGCACTCGTCAACAAGGAATCACGTGCGCGTTCTCGCAATTCCTCAACGATGTCTGCATCGAACTCTTCTATATGTAACATTTCAGCGACCGGCACATACGCGACTTCTTCCAAACTTGAGAAACCTTCCTCAACCAAGATAGCAGCGACTTCTTCATCTACATCGAGTTTTTCCGTGAATAATTTCAGCAAATTATCGGATTCTTCCTCACCTTTTTTTGCCGCATCGGCGATGGTCATAACATTTAGCGTCCAACCCGTTAATTCGCTCGCTAGTTTCACATTCTGTCCACCACGCCCAATCGCTTGCGAAAGCTGGTCATCTTCAACAGCTATATCCATCGTATTCGAATCTTCATCAACAACAATTGAAGCAACTTCTGCTGGCGCCATTGCGTTAATCACAAATTGTGCAGGATTAGAGTCCCAAATAATAATATCTATACGCTCTCCAGCTAACTCGTTAGAGACTGTCTGCACCCTCGAACCACGCATGCCCACACAAGCACCCACAGGATCAATCCGCGGATCATTCGATTTAACGGCTATTTTTGCTCGTAATCCCGGATCACGTGCGGCACTCATTATTTCAATCAGCTCTTCACCGACCTCAGGAACTTCCAGCTTGAAGAGTTCCAATAATAACTCAGGAGCAACCCGGCTAATAAACAACTGTGGCCCTCTGGCTTCAGAGCGCACTTCTTTTAAGTAGCCACGGATGCGATCACCAGAACGCATTGATTCCCTTGGAATCATTTCGTCTTTATGAATAATTCCTTCGGCATTACGTCCCAGGTCTACAAAAACATTCCCTTTTTCGACACGCTTTACAACGCCGCTTAACAACTCGCCTTTGCGTTCTAAAAATGCTTCTACCACTTGCGCCCGTTCTGCTTCCCGAACTTTTTGTACAATAACTTGTTTTGCGGTTTGCGCGGCAATCCGTCCAAATGCAACAGACTCTATGGACTCTTCGATATAGTCTCCCGCTGCAATACCCGGCCTTAGCGTGCTACTTTCAGTTAGTAGCTTTTCTTTACTCGGTATTTCGAAGTTCTCGTCGTCATCCTCCATAACCAACCAACGCCGGAAAGTATCGTAATCACCCGTTGTACGATCTATGGAGACTCTCACATCTACATCTTCTTTATAACGCTTACGAGTAGCAGTAGCTAACGCACTTTCTATCGCTTCGAAAATAATATTTTTTGAAACACCTTTTTCGTGAGAAACGGCATCTACAACAAGCAATATTTCCTTACTCATCCTTTAAAACCTCCAGGACCATCATCAAAACTCGGGAACCAAGTTTGCTCTTTCAATATCTTCAACTTCAATTTCATACGTGTGCCCGTCAACTTCGACGGTTAACATCCCTTTCTCAATTGACAACATCTTACCTTTAAAATTTCTTCTTCCCTGCACCGGTATTCGTGTTCTTATTACCCCTAGACATCCTAGAAACTGGGTAAATTGCGCCTCGTTAAATAGTGGCCTGTCTAACCCAGGCGATGATACTTCCAAGGTGTATTCACCTCTAATCGGATCCTCTACATCCAATAATGCGCTGACTTGTCGGCTAACTCCTCCACAATCATCTGCTGAAATCCCATCGGGTTTATCGATAAAAATTCTTAATACAGAATGCTTGCCTTGGGCAATATATTCTACGCCAACAAACTCATAGCCTAAGCCTACGACCGTCGGTTCTAATAGCTGTTGTAAAAACTGAGCTTTTGCCATATTCCACACCACAAATAAAAAATGGGCCAATGGCCCACTTCAAATTCATATTTTTTCTATTGATTCACTTATACATTTAACTCATCGAATAAAACCACCAACAAGCCAAATCCAAAGCGCCAGTATCATAGTAGATAACCGCCCATAATTCAAGCAATTATTTCAATTGAATAGCATGTTATTTCACAGGTTTTTGGTAAATGATAATTTCATCAGGAAAAATTAAATCCGGGCTCTCTATAACACTCCATTTCGCAAGATCAGGATAGCGATAAGGCGTTGCATAAAATCGTATCGATATAGCCCACAATGTATCTCCTCTTACCACCGTATACATGCCCCACTCTGGAATAACGGGTAAAACGAATACATTTAAGCGTTTAATGTTTGGGACTACAGGCTCGGTACCTATCATGTGCCGCTCCTTTACCACATCGGTAATTTGAGCGCCAATAATGCTTGTTTTTTCATCATCAGCGGACTGTATCGTTAAAGTCTCCACAGCAGGCGTAATAAATTGCTTATCCTTTATCATTTTTTCAGGAACATTTAACACATAGGCTTTCACCCCCATCCAAAAGAAAACAAAAAACACGGAAATAAGCATTACCAAACAAATAGTTACAAACAACTTCCCAGGCAAAATATTAACTTTAATAGTGCTTTTGGCTGGAACATTATTCAGGGATTCATTCGTGACTGAAATAGGTATAACATCGGAAATAATGACTTCTTTTTGCTGCTCATCGGGTGCAGCATTATTATTTATTTCTGCTTCTGGAGATTGATCACTAACCGCGTTTTCGGTGATTAACGCATCATCTGCGGCTTCATTCGTGTCATTTTCCTTTTTCTCAATAACATTTTTTAATACCTTATTACTGGTTGTATCATTTTTTTTATTAGTGTTTATTGAGACAACATCAGGATCAAGCGATTTATAAGAAGAAGCAATGACATTTTCAATGTCGTTGCTCATTAATTGGCTTTCTGTCTTAACTGCTTGCATACTTTTCTTCGCCGCTAAACTCATAACATCATCTTCATGTTCCACTCTACCCTCGTTTATTTTCGATAGACTAGATTCACTAGACGAAATCATTTTTGATTCTACTAGGGATGATTTTTTTTCTACGATCTTCGCCACTTTGGAACTGTCTTTTGCCCACGCAGACAGTGGCGCTGAATTTTCCATATCATATAAACGTTGGAAATCAGTCGATAGAATGAGATTTCCATCTAATAATAATGTTTTACCAAACATTTTTCCGGAAACAAAATGCGGAGGCTGTTGCCAGTTTTGCTCTGGGGCTTGGGTAATCTCTAATATTTCGTCTACCCAAAAACCCATCAAGCCATCACGCGTCGTCGCTATAATAAAACGTCCTGTTTGCCGATCAACATTTTGCAGACCAAATTTGATTCGTAAATCCACCACGGAAACGGTTTTAGCACGGTGGAAAAAAACGCCGGCTATTGAATAAGCCTGACCTGGAAAAGTAGCAAGTTTAACGGGCGAAAGTATCGATTCAATATCGCGTACGGGTGCGCAGCAGAACACACAGCCTACTTTAAATACCAATATTTTTTCATTGTGTTTAACGCCGTGCATACTCTCGACACTTTACGGTGGGTCTGCACGTATTAACGACAAGTTAAATCTAATAGTTTATTTTTCTTATTTTAAAAAGGGGTTATGCTTAGGAATAGGCACGCAATAACTTCCCGGTTTAGCGCTTAGATTTAATTCGTATTCGTTCGTTCTGATTGAGCAAAATCACAGGAATAGTGGTTCTATTTCGAGGTTTTGTGAGTGAAGAACGGGCGAAGACGGGCTGAAGATGAGATGCCAAACGGGGAAGTTGTTGCGTGCCCATTCCTTCAGATGGGAATTAAAAAAAATACACAGTGTATGATCTTAATATTTAGGCTCATGCTTTACAAAATCGTGCGCCCACTCAAGCACGCTGCGAACACGAGGAGTGACCATTTTTTTGGCATCTTCATATGCAACCCAACGATACTCTTCGTGCTCAGGATGACCTAACTCTGGGTTGATTAATAAATCCACTTCACTTTCTTGTGTTTCAGCGAGAAAATATCGTGCAATTTTCCCTCTACCATAAGGCCCTGTATCGATAGAGCTGTGCGTCCATTTAAAATCTAATTGAGTAATACCAGACTCCTCTTTTACTTCTCTGGCTGCAGTTTCCAATGCACTTTCGCCGTCTTCTTGCATTCCTTTGGGGAAATCCCAGTGGGAATATGCACGTAACAGCAAAAACACATATCCATTCCCATTTTTACGTACTATGACCACGCCACAAGAAAGCATCTCAACCGTCACCTTTAAAGTAAACACAACAGTAAAAAAACTTAAAAAAATTAATATTATTAGCTTGCTCAATCATTAAATGCGTTAAAGTTTTAGGATACCACTCTCGATACCTTTTACGCCACTAACAGTCTCCTAGCATTATTCTCACACAAGATTCGCAAAATGAAATACTCAAGACCGCTGCTAATTTGGGCTTTAACTTGCATTTTTGTTGCCGTAGCAAACTATTTTTCCATATTCCAATCACTTGAAGGCATTTCATATGATTGGCGCATGACTCAAATCCGTAGCGGATTGTCAGCAAATGACAAAATTGCCGTTGTCCTGATTGACGACAACTCATTACAAGTCATGGATCAAGTTGTAGGCCGCTGGCCTTGGCCACGCTCTATTTATGCAGAATTACTCGATTACCTATCATACGGTGAGCCTCAAGCCGTCATGTTTGATATCACATTCTCAGAAAAGCATCTCTTTGACGGCAAAAATATAAGGGCTGAAATTAATGACCATGATCTTGCGCTCGTGCAGGCAAGTCAAATATATCCCTATGCCTATCATGCTACACGTTTTGTTCGCGAGTCTGAAGATGAGCTCAACAAATCACTACTCAATCAAGCATTACCTGATGACTTTATTCAAAGATTCTCATTAAGCAAACGCTTTCCTAAATCTATTATTAACAAAAATTCATTTAGCGCGCCCAATAATACAAAGTATTACCTACCATTTGCGGAACTGGCAATAGCATCCAATGGCATCGGTGTGGTGGACGTAAACAGCGATTTTGACGGTGTTTACCGCTCAGCACGCTTATTACATCGCTACCAAGAGTCGTTCTTCCCTGCGTTGTCTATTGCCAACATAGTAGATAAACAACCGCCCTTAAACATTAAGCGAGAAGGAGGCCAAATAATACTGGATAGCTTACGAATACCGATCACCCAAGACGAAAAAGTACTCATCAATTATTACACAGCATTTGCAACCTACTCTTTTAGTGCATTAATGGCCTCTTACCAAAAAATGCTGGCAGGAGATGTAGAGAATCTAATGGTTAACCCTTTTGAATTTAACGATAAGATTGTCTTTATAGGCGCAAATGCAGCAGGCCTGAAAGATCTCAAAGTAACCCCCATAAACGGTCGACTACCCGGCGTTTTCATCCATGCTTCAATGGCAAGCAATATACTCAATAATGACTTCTTAATTCCTGCAAAGTCGTATCAAACATACCTGTTTATCCTAATCTTGGCAGCAATTACCACGATGGGTGTGTTATTAGTTAAGCAAACTTTTTGGCAACACAGCCTACCCGCCTTGCTTGCAATTTCGTTCACATTTTGGTGTTATTTTCAATTTTCTAACAACATCGTCGTTGAATTTGTTGCCCCCATATCCTCGCTATTTTTAGCCTGGGTTCTCTCTTTTTCCACCCTTGTTTTTACCGAAGGCAAAGAAAAACGGCGATTTAAAAAAATGATGTCACAATATCTCTCCCCTGCGGTATTGAATACCGTCATGGCCAATCATGAAGATTACGCCAAAGCCGAAATCGGCAGCAAAGAAAATATAACCATACTTTTTTCTGACATTAGAAGCTTTACCAACATGTCGGAAACGCTTCCTGCCGAGCAAGTCGTAGATTTACTCAATCACTATTTTTCTAAAATGACCGATACTATTTTCAGATACGAAGGCACTATCGATAAATTTATTGGTGATGCCATTATGGCGTTTTGGGGTGCACCGATTATGTCTACCGATCATCCTGACAAAGCAATGCTAAGTGCTTTGGAAATGATCGATCAATTAGAAGCCGTCAATGAATGGGCAATACAACACAAATACCCCCCATTAACCATAGGAATTGGCTTGCATACTGGGTATGCTATTCTCGGCAATATAGGCTCTGAAAATAAGTTGGATTACACCATTATTGGCGACAATGTTAACTTAGCTTCCCGAATCGAAGGTCTTACTAAAACCTATTCATCGCCCATCCTCATCACTGAAGATACCTTTTCACACCTAACACTCGATATCCCATGCCGCGTGGTCGATTTAGTACGCGTAAAGGGAAAGCAAAAACCCATTAAAGTATACCAACCGCTGCTAAACCCACTCACCGCTACCGAAGAGAGCATATCTGAGAAAAAAGCGTTTGTCCGCAAGACCAATGAAGCATTTAAAGCGTATACCCACCGCCAATGGCAGCAATGCATCGACCTTCTATCCACCGATTTTCAAGACTCTGTGTCAACGGTTCACATTCAGCGTTGCCGTGAATACCAGGCCTCTGAGCCCGCTCAAGACTGGGATGGCGTATACGTTATGACGACTAAGTAAGCTATTAATATTTTTGATTATTTAATTTTTCCCCTTACATCCTCTTTAATTAAAGAATCAAGGCCCAAAGCCGACAACCTCAATAATAGAAAAATCACAGAAAAAACGTAGAAACTTCGCAGTTCGGTACAACCGAGGACTCCATCTATGAAAAAAATATTATTACTGCTCTCGTTTATTGCCTTGTCAACGAATGCATTCGCAGCAGACGAATACTTATACGTGATGAGCGCAAAAGCCAAATTACTGTCTAAGCCTGTCTTTGGATCTCAACACTTAGGTCTCATTTCCAAAGGCCAAAAAGTCATTACCATTAAAAAAACCAATAATTGGTTTCAAGTGAAGTTTAAAGGCAAAATTGGCTGGCTATCACGCTTAACCGTATCGCCACACCCGCCGATGAAACGAGTAAAAGTCATTGGCCTCGCAAAAGCCGATATTTCCCAACATTCTCGTTTACGAGCATCCTCAGTATCCACTACGGCGGCAGTGAGAGGCTTGCGTGCAGACAATCCGCGAGTGAGTGAGCAAGTCAGTGACTATGCAGCCCTGGAAAAAATGGAAGCATTTGGTGTTTCCGATAACGAAGTCTTCGCTTTTTTAGAGGAATTAGAATAAATCCTCATTCCTTTTAATATAAACAAATCGCGAAGGGACTCGCATGCACACACATTTTATTTTTCTGTTTCTACTTTTATTAGCGATCAGCTCTTTCCCACTTTTAGCAGATAATTTTCGCCTTCGTGTACATACCCAAACACTAAGTTTACTCACGGAAGAAGATATTCATGCAGAAATTCATTTCGGAAAAACCGTCGCAGCTCGTCTATTAGGGCAATACCCTCCCTACGACAATAAGGCATTAACCCGATATGTTAATCTAGTAGGCCAAGCATTGGTCTTAAACTCGCCACGCCAAGACATCACGTTTCATTTCTCGATAGTGAATTCCAACACCATTAATGCCTACTCAACACCGGGAGGTTATGTATTCATAACAACTCAGGCTATCAAAACCATGCAAGACGAATCAGAATTAGCCGCAGTCCTCGCACATGAAATAGCACATATCACTGAGAAACATATCGTCAATGAGTTCAAAATAAAGGGCAAAGATGATTCGATCACATCCGGTATAACGCGGATAGTCGGTGGTTCAAAAGATTCAGCGACAGTCGCGTTTCAAAACGCCGTAGACAAAGCGGTCGATTTATTATTGTCTCGCGGATTCAAACACGATGATGAACTAGGTTCAGACCAAGTAGCGGTCACCCTACTTGCACAAACAGGCTATGACACAATGGCTTTAGAACGTTATCTGCGCCGAGTCATTAAGGCGACCGAAGAAGACGACCGCAAAAAAAGCAACACCCACCCAACAACCGATCTGCGCCTAGATACGCTCAATGAGTATCAAAAGTCTAGCGATTTAATATTACATTTCCCTCAAGGAAAAAAACGGTTTCAAGCAATCACTAGTAATAACTTATAGCGCATAATGAAAAATTTAAACTATATTGTTCTTTTGATAATTGGAATAATTAACGCTAGTGTTTCAGCGGACGAATACCATTACAAAGATATTCTAATCGGTGATCGTGCGGCAGGACTCGGCGGAACTTATGTCGCAGTGTCAGACGATCCTTCCGGAATGTATTACAATCCAGCGGGGATAGTATATGCCGCCAGTCAAAAACTGTCAGCCAGCATGAATACGTATAATATTCGAAAAACAACCTACAAAAATGCACTTGCCGGAAAAGACTGGGTGCGCAGTTCTTCATTACTATTACCCAATTTTTTCGGTGTTACCCAACCACTAGGAGTAGGCACATTTGGAATCTCATACGCGATACCTGATTCAGCGATAGAAGATCAAGATCAAACAATTCCTTTAGACATCAGTCCAAATGACGGTAATAATGCAACGACAGATTTCACGATAAATTTCAATAACCAGGATAATACTTACAACGCCGGGCCTTCATTTGCACTTAAAATTTCCAAAAACTTATCGATGGGGATAACACTGTATGGTTATACACGCATTCAAGAGCAAATATTCAATCAAGTATTTGAAGCACCATTAAGCCATAACGATATTGCAGCGGTAGAGGCCACAGAAACAATAGCGGCCGTCGATGCAGTGGTTAACACTGAAGATGTATATCATATGGAGAATCTCTATATCTCTCGCAAAGAATACGGAATCAAACCTATTTTTGGCATTATGTATACACCATATGAAAAAATATCATTGGGAATTACTTTTTCGAATACATGGATGTTATCGAATACCATCGTAAGACAAGAAGTTTGTGCCTCAACCCTTAGAAACATCAACACCACGTTGTGCAAACAAGGCGAACTAAATCGCTTAAAAACCGAGTTTGAGGGCACACGTGAATTTCCCTGGGAACTGGCAACGGGTATTGCCTACTTTCCCAGTAATACCTTAATGCTGACTTCTGACATCGTAATCTACAAAGGCATTAACGCCACGACAAAACCCATGTTTAATATCTCCGCTGGCATTGAGTATTATCTTACCAAAACGTTCGCATTACGTGCCGGAGGATTTACCAACAATGCAAACACACCTGAATTAATCCCCGGTGTGATTAATCGATACCCGGAACATGTTGACCTAAAAGGTGGAACTATCAGCCTATCGAATTTTACCCGTTCATCATCATTAAGCTTCGGGGTTGTCTTAACCAAAGGTACGGGAGAAGCCCAAGTTTTATCAGGATCACCCAACCTTCAAGTCACAGAAATTCTCGGCATAACCGCCTTTATGTCTGCCTCTCATTCTCTATGATGGGTATCAGCACTATTGGCTCAAATCTAACCTAATAAACACTCTTTTTTACCGCAGTCTATCCCCCCTGTTCAGATCCTGTTTGTGCGCAAACCCTCGCTATTTCAGCACAATAATCAAATACCTCTATTGAAGACCGACCAGTTGGTTTGTTATAGTATAGGAGAATAATCAAGAATAGAGAGGTGGACACTATGAATGCTGTTGTGAAACAGGAAGATAGTCGTCACAGATTGCTTGAGGTTGCAGCGACAGAGATCTATGAAAACGGCTATCAAGCCGCGAGTATAGCCACTATCCTGGCTAAAACAGGATTATCCAAGGGAGCCTTGTATCACCATTTCCCTAAAAAACTGGTGCTCGGATATGCAGTTCTTGATGAAATTTTTATACCGAATTGCATGGCTCGCTGGACGCAAGCATTGAATGACTCAGACCCCATCAGCAGCATCAGCGCCTTTCTACGTGAAGGACTGGCATGTACAACCGATGAAAATATCCGCCTCGGCTGCCCCATTAACAATCTGAGTCAAGAGATGTCGCCCATTGATGAAGGATTCCGCCAACGAATCAACGCCGCATTGACCTACTGGCGCAAGAGTACGGAAGAAGCGTTCAAGCGGGGGCAGCAAGCAGGTACAGTATCGCTCAGAATCAATACGGTACATAACGCAACATTCTTCGTCGCTTCTATGGAGGGCATGATAGGACTGATAAAAAGTGCGCAAAACCGCGAATTGCTTGACGAATGTACTCAGGGGTTTATCGGCTACCTGGAAGGCCTGAGGCCATGAAAGGTGCATAGAACCGATTTTGTAGAACAATACAGTCAGTGGGTCATACGTTGGCGCTGGCCGATTGTAATCATCAGCGGTGTACTGGCACTCACCTTGGTCAATGGCTTAAAACATCTCAGTTTCAACACAGATTATCGCACCTTTTTTAGTGACGATAACCCACAAATGCAAGCATTCGAAGCGATACAACGCACCTATACCAAAGTCGGTAACATTCTATTTACGCTATCCCCGCGTAATGGCGACGATATTTTTGCTGCAGAAACGCTTACAGCAGTGGAAAGGCTAACCCAAAACGCGTGGCGACTGCCCAATGTATTACGAGTCGACTCGATCTCCAACTTTCAACACACTATTGCGCAAGGAGATGATTTAATTGTTGAAAACCTAGTTAATAGCGAGACAAAACTCGACCAATCCACACTCGATAGCATTCGGGAAATCGCGTTTTCTGAACCCGCATTATACCAACGATTGGTCGCGGTTGATGGGGGTACCACCGGCGTTAACGTCACCTTTCACCTTGAGGGTAAAACAATAGATGAAGTTCCAAGCACTGCCAATGCGGCACGTCAGTTAGCCACCGAGATCGAAGCTAACTATGCGCTAGATGTACACCTCACCGGCTCCGTAATGATGAACAACTCCTTCATGGAATCCAGCAAGCATGACATGAAAATACTGGTGCCTATCATGTATATGGTGATCATCATCATTACTTTCATGTTGGTACGTTCATTCAGTGCGACAATAGGCACCTTGGCTCTCGTTGTATTGTCAGTCGTCAGCGCGATGGGTATTGCGGGTTGGCTGGGCGTCAAGCTTACCCCACCCTCTTCTGCCGCCCCAACAATCATTATCACCTTAGCCGTCGCTGATGCAATTCATATCTTAGTCACACTACAGATGTTAATGCGCAACGGCATGCAGAAACAAGCGGCGATTGTCGAAAGTCTGCGAATAAATTTCGCACCCATTCTGTTAACTAGTATCACTACCGCGATTGGTTTTATCTCATTAAATTTCAGCGATTCCCCACCGTTTCATGATCTCGGCAACATCACCGCCATTGGGGTGCTGGCAGCATTTATTTACTCGGTCACTTTTTTACCCGCGTTGCTCGCCATTATGCCAATGAAAGTAAGAACAAGGTCTGGTCATATCATACGGATAATGGATTGCCTAGCATCATTCGTCATTCGCTACCGCCAGCACGTACTTTGGATTTCTATCATCGGCAGCCTAATCATCCTCTCATTCATTCCACGCATCGAACTCAATGATGATTTTGTCAAATATTTTGATTCCAGCACGGAGTATCGACAAGATGTGGATTTCACCACCACACATCTTACGGGTATCTATCAACTACAATATTCATTACGTGCGGGAAATAGCAACGGAGTAAGCGATCCTGAATTTCTTCAAGAGATCGATGCATTTGCCAATTGGTTACGCACGCAACCTGAAGTAAAACATGTCAGCACCATCAGCGATACCTTTAAACGTCTCAATAAAAACCTGCATAATGACGACCCTATTTGGTACAAATTACCGGATAACCGCGAACTCGCCGCACAATATCTATTGCTTTACGAACTTTCGCTGCCGTATGGGCTTGATCTTAATCACCAACTCAATGTCGATAAATCATCTACCCAAATTATTGCAACACTCGACAATTTAAGTTCGAAACAGCTACGAGATATTGCTGATCGCGGTGAACAGTGGCTGGCAGAGCATACACGTGACGGTCGTGCTATCGGTGTTGGTCCAGGACTTATGTTTGCCTATATCTCAGAGCGCAATATTAGCAGCATGTTAAGTGGCACCTTACTCGCGATAATTTTAATTTCATTCATCATCATGATCGCATTGCGCAGTGTGAAAATCGGATTATTAAGCCTTATCCCAAATCTATTACCAGCAGGACTCGCCTTTGGAATCTGGGGTTTTGCGGTCGGCGAAGTGAACATGGCAGTATCGATGGTAGCGGGTATGAGCCTCGGCATTGTAGTGGATGATAGCGTGCATTTTCTTAGTAAATACCTGCGTGCACGACGTGAACAAGGGCTTGATGCAACAGCTGCAGTACGCCACGCGTTTAATAATGTCGGTGTCGCCATCGTTGTCACTTCGTTAATACTCGTCGCAGGATTTATGGTATTAGCGCAATCAACATTTGGCATTAACTCATCAATGGCACAATTAACCGGCATTGCAATTGTGATGGCGGTCATTGCAGATTTATTTTTACTGCCCGCGCTGTTAATGCGTATAGATGGCCCAAAACCATACATCGATACCCTCTCTCAAGCGGCGACTAAAACGCATTACAAGGAGACCTTTCATGACGTTAAAATTTAGCATATTAACACTGATTGTAGTATTGCTTTCACTAGTAACATCAACAACCGTTTTTTCCAATAGCGAATTGTACAACAATCGCGGTCTTGAAATAGCCATCGAAGCAGACCGCCGGGATACCGGATTTGGTGACTCGTCGGCATCAATACAAATGATTTTGCGCAATCGTCATGGCGAAGTCAGTCATCGTGAACTACGCAACAAAACCCTGGAAGTCGAAAACGATGGCGACAAAGTCATTATCATTTTCGACACCCCACGTGATGTTAGAGGAACTGCATTTATGTCGTTTACCCATAAATTTGAACCGGATGACCAATGGCTTTATCTACCTGCGTTGAAACGTATAAAACGCATTGCCTCGCGTAACAAATCTGGCCCCTTTATGGGTAGCGAATTTGCATATGAAGATATTTCATCACAAGAAGTCGAAAAATATCGCTATAAATACATCAAAAACGAAACCTTTGATGGACGAAAGCACTTCCTTATTGAGCGCTATCCCCTAGACCAAAAATCAGGTTATGTACGCCAAAAAGTATGGATTGATCAGTCGGAGTATCGTATCTGGAAAATCGATTTTTATAACCAAACAGATACACTGCTGAAAACACTTAACTTCGATGATTACCAGCAATACTTAGGTCGCTACTGGCGCGCTAATATTATGGAAATGAAAAACCATCTCACCGGTAAAAGTACACTATTAAAATGGCGAGACTTTCATTTTAACAATGGCTTTACGGAACAAGAATTCACTCGTCACGCATTAAAAAAAATACGCTGATCATAGATAGTATTAGGAGGCTGTCCGAGAACAGTGATCGTAGCGAGGGCAAACCATTGTGGTCAAATTTTTCGACTCAATGAGGCGAATATTGAGTATATTTAACGAATTTAATCGGAAAATCTGGCCACAATGGATTGGCCGCAGTAGCTTCTCTATTCTCGGACAGGCTCCTAGGATGATACGGAACCGATGCTATTGCATCCTGTTGACTTTGATATTACAAACTGCCCTACATGCCGCAGAGTGGACAGGAAAAATTGGCATCGAAAAACGTAATTTCGAAAATGCACCATTGAGTCCACTACAGCGCAGAGACAGTCTCTCTGCAACATTCGAGAGCGAGTTTTATCATGACTGGCAACAAGGAAAACAACGAATTGTGGTCACACCTTTTGCTCGCCTTGATCAAAGTGACCGCGAGCGCAGCCATGTAGATCTACGCGAATTTTATTGGCGTGGTTCATATAGCAAAGTCGATCTCTATATTGGGCTGCGTAAACTCTTTTGGGGAGTCACTGAATCTATTCATCTGATTGATATTATCAATCAAAGTGACATGGTCGAAAATATTGACGGCGAAGACAAGCTAGGCCAACCCATGATCTCACTCGCCTATACAACAACACGCGGAGATTGGGAATTTTTTTTAATGCCCTATTTTCGTGAACGCACATTCCCCGGCACGGTAGGACGTCTTCGAACCCCGTTAGTGGTCGACCCAGAACGTACGCTTTATGAATCGGCTGCGGGTAAAAACCATCGAGACTACGCACTTCGCTGGAGTCATATTATCAACGACTGGGATCTAGGCCTTTCCTACTTTCATGGCACTAATCGCACACCACAACTGATGACAGTAACCGATAATCACGCCGTTGTTTTATCGCCCTACTACACACAACTCGATCAACTCGGGCTGGATTTACAATATACCCACAACGCATGGCTATGGAAATGGGAGTCTGTGCTACGCCTACATAACAATCGCCTCAACCCAAAATTAAAACGCAGCTATGCAGCGGTAGGGGGAGGCGAATATACCTGGTATAGTATTTTTTCTACCGATATTGGTATGATATTAGAGTATCAGTACGACAACCGCTCGGGGCTACAAGCACCTGTCGCTAACAACGATATTGCCATCGGCACCCGTTTTACGTTCAATGACAAAGATGACTCCACACTGCTCGCAGTACTTGTGATTGATGTTGAACAGCGCTCGCGTTTTGTCTCAATCGAGGCTTCACGACGACTAGACAACAACCTTAGTGTCAATATTGAAATGCGAATTTTTTCCAGTTCAACGCCACAAGAGCGCTTGTATTCACTCCGTAATGACGATTATTTTGAAATATTATTAACAAAATATTTTTAGAATCTGAATTCCTTGCGTGCCCATTCCTTAATCTTACTAGAGGGACTGTTCCACTAATTTCTATTTAAATTTGATGACAAAAAGTTGCACTGCTTTTAGAACCGCATAAAATAAACACATGATTATTCACGCCGATATGGATGCCTTTTTTGCCTCAGTGGAAATCCGTGAGCAACCGGCACTGCGCGGCAGGCCCGTGGTCGTCGGCGGACAGGCGGAAAGCCGGGGCGTAGTCGCAGCGGCCAGTTATGCGGCACGGCAATATGGCATTCGTAGCGCCATGCCCACCGCAACGGCACTCAAGCGCTGCCCAGAACTTATCGTCTTACCGGGGCGCATGGCTCTGTACAGCGAAGTCTCCCGGCAAATTCAGGCCATCTTCGCCCGCTACACACCTCTCATCGAACCACTATCACTGGACGAGGCTTTCCTTGATGTAAATGCCAGCACCACGTTATTCGGTCCCGCTCCGCAGATAGCCCGTGAGATCAAACAAGCCGTGCTGGATGAACTGCAACTAGTGGTATCCATGGGTGTAGCGCCCAATAAATTTATCGCCAAAATCGCCTCAGACCTGCAAAAACCCAACGGCTTTGTGGTGGTAAAAACCGCCAACGTGCAGACATTTCTCGACCCGCTGCCGGTATCCCGTCTGTGGGGGGTAGGCAAGATTACCGAGAAAAAACTCCATGCCCAACGCATCCACAGCATCGCAGATTTACGCCACGCACCCGAACAATTCATCCGTCAACACTTCGGTCAATATGGCGAGCAACTGCGACAACTCGCTCAGGGCCACGACCCACGTGCCGTCATTACTGAACGTGATGCCAAGTCCATTTCCCACGAAACCACCTTTGCGCAAGATATCAATGATGTAGAAATTTTACGCAGCGTACTCTCTAACCTCACCGAGCAGGTCGCTTGGCGTATGCGCCGTCAAAATGTGCAAGGTCGTACCGTGCAACTCAAATTACGCTTTGATGATTTTCACACCATCACTCGTGCCCATAGCCTCAGCGCCACCACGTACCATACCCGTGATTTGTGGCGTACCGTCCTGCAACTGCTAAACAAAGAAATAACCAGTGGCCTGCCGCCTATTCGGCTCATCGGCATGGGTGTGGGTGGGTTTGATACTGGAGAGCCGCATGCACAGCTTAGCCTGTTTGATGTACCGCACGACAGTCCTGACCCCGCACACGCACACAGCGAGGCCGGAAACATCGATAAAATCACCGATGACATTAATCGTCGCTTCGGCAATAAACTGTTATCACGCGCTCGCGGACTGCGGCGCCCACTGCCTCCTACTAATTAAGGTCACTTATCAGCACGACGGGTATTGAGACCCGCTAACGAATACAAAGGACACCAATTGATAAACCCCGTAGCCAGCGGCACAATGCCAATCCAACCCCAGATACCAATCACATCCGTTAGCGTCAAGCCAATCAGGACAAGCCCCGCCGTGATACGTAGTATTTTGTCAATACTGCCGACATTCAGTTTCATATTCCAGCCTCTTTTTTAATGCATGAATTCGACTAAAAAGTAAAACATTCATTACGGAATAGCAGTGACAATGTCACACAGAACTATTGGCTACCTCCGCCAACACCTGTCGTTGCTGCAAATGAATACAACCCCGTTGCAATACCAGCCAACCGTGGCGCTCAAACTCCTTTAACAAACGACTGACCACTTCACGCGCTGTTCCCAGTTCCCGTGCCAATATCTGATGGGTAGCATGCACCACATTATCGGCATCGACCATCGTCAACAACAACCGCGCCAAACGTGCATCCATGCGCCCAAAAGCGATAGCATCAATTAACATTACCAACGAAGTGATTCTTTCACCATACGTCGCAAAAACAAACTCACGAAATGCCGGAACCGCCAGAGCCTTTTGAAAAACCGACAACGGAATAGCAACCGCCTCCACCGTCGTCTCGGTAATGGCTTCAGCATGATAAAACTCACTGGACAACAGACAAGCCGTAGTCAACACACACGACTGCCCCGCCTCCACCCGATACAGCACAATCTCCTTACCCGACTCGGAAAGCTTTTGCACCCGCACCGAACCCGCTAATACCAGCAGATAATTCTGACAAACATCACCTTCGCGAAACACCGTAAGCCCTGCAGGTAGAGACAATGTCTTGGCTTTAGCCAACGTCATCAGCCACACATCGTCGTCAATCGATTGCAACGCAGGAAAAGACTTAAGCCATTTAGTATCCATTGATAAGGGGTCAGAGCCCTTTAACAAAGCTTCTCGGCCTACCACGCCGTGCCTGCCCAATCTTAGTTTTTAATTTTCGCTCAATTTTTTTTCGAAAATCATCATTGCCCAGAGGCGTACCCGTTTGCCATGCGGCACGAATGGATTCTAGTTGCTCATCAGCAATATACCCCTTAAACAAACTTTTATAATTCTTACAACGTAGCGCCTTTGTTCTACCCAGCGCCGTATACAGAGAGTGCTCGGTCAGCATGTTGTTAGCCTTACCTTGCGCGTTATATCGGTAGCTGCTCCAGCGGTAGTAACCTGGCGAATTCACGATATTTGCCCTAATCGGGTTCAATTCAATATAGCGCATACAGATTAGTAAATACTGTTCATCGTTGATTAAAGATGCCTTAAATCGCCCTTCCCAAATCGTCCCGCTCGAACCGTAAGTATGGTTGATATAGGGAACGTAATATCTGCCGATATATTGCATCATCCGGCTAATCCCTTGTGCTTCATGTGGCGTGGCTAAAATGTGAATGTGGTTCGTCATCAGCACGTAAGCGTTAATATCGCAATCATAACGCTTAGCCGCCTCCTGCAGCCATCCGAGATAGGCTTGATAATCAGCATCGTCAAAAAACACCTGCTCACGACTATGGCCCCGCTGAACAATGTGAACAGGTACATTTGGTAAGAAAAAACGTGGTTTGCGCGGCATCAACCCTTCCTCCGTGGTTAATTCCTAGTCTAACAACAGAGAGGCCTCTTTTAAAGGGCTCCGACCCCAATACCGCCGACCCCAATACCGCCGACCCCAATACCGCCAATACCGGACCCAAAATTCAACAGCAAATAACTTCCTTACCTTTATAGTCAGAAGTGACATTATCGAATCTCTCTTTGGGAATTTGAATGAACAGGCCATTTCACAAGCGCTAACTCATGCGAGTCACCATGACTTGAAAAATTGGGAACAAGAAAACATCCCTTATATCCTACGCAAGAAACGCCAGGCTTTTTTTACTGGAAGTAAAACCCAAAAAACGGGGAAGTTAAACCCGCTATGAGATAGCTTAGCTCCGCCCCCCATATACCTCGGATATTTCATGAATCACCGATTTCTCACTTGGTCCTTGATTTTATAGGAAATTATTTTCAATCGATCGTACGCACGAGTACGGCGCTCAATCAAATATTTCCCCGCAAAACCGATGCTAGGCGCAATAATCTCTCGTATTCATGAATTATCCGGGTTAGTAAAAAAGCTCTTGTTTGAATTTTGATGTTTGTCCGTCTGTGTATTCCATTCATTAAATTGCAGGAGTTATAAAGTAAGATGAGTTTTAATTCTAAATCAAAATATGGAATGCCATTGGCATCGTTAATCATGGGGATGTTTGCAGTGCAAGCAATGGCTGCACCGATACCTCAAAAGTTATTAGATCAAATTGATGGCTCTTCGCCACTCAGTGAATTTAAGGCAAAAATCACGAGTAACAGAACTGATAAATCAGCTTTAGGGGTAGATAAATCTATCAATCGGGAAGGAAAAGTCGGCGTTCTAGGTCAAGGATTTGATACTTTTAGAGAGTTACAGCGAGGTTATTGTTTAACGGGTCAGGAAAAAGACATTCCCAGTAATACATGGGCCGATATTTCTATTGATGGTTCTTACACTCATGAGCGTTTGGTGCGAGATATTAGTAGATCAGTTAATGGAAATTTTTCATATGCTTCATTTTCGGTCGGTGCATCATCAGAGTTTTCCAGGAATACGGTTGAGAACGAAAAATCATTGGTTTTTATTTACAAGAATCGATTTCTTCAGCCCGTAAAAAAATTCACCAATTTTTCATTAGATTTTAGAGGGCCAGGACAAGAGCCTTTTGCCGTCGGTGATTGGGAGGAATTTAGAAAACGTTGCGGTGATCGATTTTTAGAGGAATTACAAATAGGTGGAGGCTTGTATTATTCGATCAAACTAGTTTTTAGTAGTTTGAGAGACAAGCAAACCGTTAAGCAAAAAGTTAGTGGATCTTTTGGTAGTTTTTCGGCGAGTGGTTCATTTAAAAAAATTATTGACTTAACCCGTATTAATGGACAAATTGTTATCCAAGCAATGCAGTCTGGAGGTGATGTTACTGGCTTGGCGCAGATGATGCTAGATAGCAATGGTAGTGCTGATGCGGTCGTACGTTGTAATTTTAATGACATGGCGGCATGCCAACAATTTATTAGTAATATGATTAGCTATGCAGGGGATACTTTTCCCCAGCAGTTAAGACAGCCTGGACAAATACCAAATGTCCTTAATTATGGATATCTCGATTATGCGACGCTCGGTGTGCCAGATCTGTTGCCACCGCCTGCTGGTTTGAGCAATGATTTTGCTAATGATCCTGTGTGGAAAAAACGACGTGAATTAGCAGAGATGGTTACAAAAATGACATCCGAAATCGATCATGCAATCGCGTTAGAATCTTTATATGGCTCCAAGACAGATACGACTAACCAGGGCATAGTTTCTAAAATTCGTACGAACAAACTGGAAAAAAACTATGAAATGGTAAAGGTGGCAGGTGCTAGCTGTTGGCATTATCCACAGACTTGTATTAATACTGACACTAATATGCGTCTTAATCTTATTCCAGTATCACAAGTTGATTTATCTTGGCTAGAATATCCTAATTATTTAACCGAGCGTTATTTTTCTTTTAGCGGTGCTGCTCGCGCGTATTATACCTCAGGCAATGGTGACTATTGCGCTGTTTACGATGATTTAAAATTGAAATATATAAATGGACGGGCCTCTTATAAGTTAGACGCATATCCTAAGGGAAAATATTATCCTGTACTAAGCGGATCTGATCGTAAAATATTACAGAATGAAATGGATAATGTAGCTGATTGCGTACGTCCTACAGAGGAAATTTACAGAACCACTATCATAAAACCTGGTTCAGGCCTTTATTCAGGTGTACGTCTTCACCCCTATGGGTGCAAAAAAACGACCATCACAGTGAGGTTGCCATGGGGCAGGAGAATAATTAGTCGCCCTGGTCCATTATCTTGTCAGTCTGTGTTGACAAATCTAGGTACTAAAAATATTAATAAGAACTGCTCTAGCGGTGAAATCGGTTTGCCAACACTTCGTGGTACTAAAGGTTGGTTGAATCGATTGATTGCAATCAGAGATACTTCCAATACGGTTAGATGTTTATGATTAGTTGATATTTTGCAGTGATAGCAAAAAGGGCTTGGTGATACCAAGTCCTTTTTTTTGTATCTAGAAATTCTCATCTGTCTATTGGATATGTATCACATCCAGCTTGAGCATCTCTACAATTCGTTCTTCTTCGTCCTTCAACAGCTGGCAGGCTTGCAATGCGGCCCATGTAATCTGTTAGCTTCAGCCACGGCGTCATATCAACTTTGTGGTAAGTCGTTCAATTGCTGGCTTAGATAGTCGCTATATTTATGAAACGTAGCGATTTTATATTCCTTCCATTTCGGCGTGATGTTGGGGTTAAATAATACGCCAAGGGTTTTATGCGGCTCACTGGATATAAAGTTCATCCATTCCAATAACCGATAGCGTTCCATCGTTCCTGCCCTGGAAATAAGCCCCGACTGTGGTGCTTTATCTGCTATGTATTGTAGGATGATAGCCGCTTCAGTTAAGATTTCGCCATTGTCTAAGGTGAGTGCTGGTACGTAACCGTTAGCGTTAAAGTGGTTAAAATCTTCGTCTGATTCGGTTACATTATTAACAAGATCAACCTGTTCGAATTCCAGTCCGAGTTCATATTGATTGCAATTGTATTTCGCTCATTATGATTACCTCAATGAATAATGGGTGTTGAAATTAGCGTCTATAATATTGATTGTATTCATGCAAGTAAATTAGCTATTATTGCAAATATGAACAATCTAGATTGGGACGATTTACGCTTTTTCCTAGCGATAGCTGAGCAAGGCAGCCTTTCTGCAGCATCAAGAATATTAAGTGTCAATCACTCAACCGTGTTTCGTCGCATCAATCAGCTTGAGAAATCTATTGGGGTTAGATTGTTTGAACGGCTTGCTGATATCAGCTGACCCAGGCAGGGGAAGACATGGCGCAACACGTTACGCGAATGCGTAATGAAGTGGACGCCTTGACCCTGCAAGTTGTTGGCAAAGATGTTCAGCCGGCGGGTATTGTACGTATCACCGCTCCAAGTAGTCTTGCCTACTACTATATTAATTCAATTGGGTAAACCCCCAGCTATGCTGGGGAGACTCGCATAGGTTTTACCGAGACTACGGTAACGCGTACTTTCAGTTCTCGACCAAGAGAAAAGGAAAGTAAACCTATGCGAGACTATAAGAGTCTGTCCCATACACGCTGGGATTGTAAGTATTGTATTTATCCCGAAGAAACGAAAAAAGCAGATTGACGGATCGATTAGAAGGCACCTGGGTGAGATAATGCACGATCTAGCCAAACGGAAAGGCGTAGTTATTGAAGAAGACCATTTGATGCCGGATCATATTCACAGGTGTATTAGTATTCCTCCGAAATACGCGGTATCGAATGTGGTGGGGTATTTGAAAGGTAAAAGTGCGATATCGATTGCCCGAAAATTTAAAGGTCAGCAGAGGAATTTTACAGGCGAGCACTTTTGGGCAAGAGGCTACTTTGTATCAACGGTAGGTCTTGATGAGAATATGGTGATTGAATATATTCGCAATCAAGAAAAGGCTGATGAGCAACGGGAACAATTGCGACTTGGAGTATAGTTGCGCCTTGGGCGCTTACTTGAGCCCTTTGAGGGCGTAATCTAACCCCCTGTGACAGGATACATGTCGCCTCTTTATTTTAATTCAATTAAACTAAAGAGGATAGAAAATGACCACAAGATACACGCAGGGCTTTAAAGAACAAGCGGTACAAAAAGCCCTTACACGAGGAATGACCAGCCTAGAAAGCGTCGCTCAAGAACTCAACGTTGGTTATTCAACACTACAAACATGGATACGAAAGTATAAAAAAATGAATCCCGAAAGCCCTAAAAGTCAACGTCCACGAGATTGGACTAAAGAAGAACAGCTTCAAGCTATTATTGATACCTCGACAATGGATGCCGAACGGCGTAGTCAGTATTGCCGAGAAAAAGGGATATTCCCCCATCAACTTGATGCGTGGCATTTAAGTTTTACACAGCCTGAAAAGAGAGCCGCTACAAGCAACAAAGCAGAACTGAAAACACTCAGAGCAGAAATTAAATCATTACACAAAGAAATACGTCGTAAAGACAAAGCGCTTGCCGAAACGGCTGCATTGCTGGTGTTGCAAAAAAAGTTTCAGGCGCTGTTGGAGGAAAAGGAA
>Ga0256830_1000498_pt1 | contig 31152 bp, 24 predicted proteins | sample 128326metaG_FD_190537 | JGI IMG/M metagenome (GOLD analysis project Ga0256830, IMG submission 190537) | Hydrothermal vent microbial communities from Lau Basin, Pacific Ocean - 128-326 | ecosystem: Environmental > Aquatic > Marine > Hydrothermal vents | place: Pacific Ocean: Lau Basin | collected... | reverse complement strand
CGGCAGTTAAGCCCCTCAGCGCCGATGGTACTGCCCGGGCAACTGGGTGGGAGAGTAGGTCGCCGCCGAGCCTTTTTGACACGAGCGCCCCTGTGGAGGTCTTCCCCTCCCAGGGGCGCTCGCTTTTGGGGGATGAGGAGCCTACGCGCCCTTCACCCCGTCACGGCTGGACTCCTTCACCCGGTACATGGCCTGATCGGCCAGCCGGACCAGAGCCAGCTTCGTCTGGGCATCGTCAGGGAAGGTGGCCACCCCGAAGCTGGCCGTCAGGCGGATCCGATACCCCTCGTCCTGGAGGAAGTAGCGGTCGCGGATGCGGCGGTGGAGGTTCCTCGCCATCTGGAGGGCCCCCTCCTTCGGGGTGTTGGGCAGGACCACCACGAACTCGTCGCCCCCGTACCGCACGGCCACGTCGGCCTTGCGAATGTGGCTTCGGATCACCCGGCCCACCTCCGCCAGCAGTCGGCTCCCCACCAGATGGCCGTAGGTGTCGTTCACATCCTTGAAGTAGTCCAGGTCCAGAAACACGAGGGACACCGGGTAGGAGTACCTGCGGGCCCGATCGAGCTCGTAGTCGAGCACCTCCAGCAGGTAGCGGGCGTTGTAGAGGCCCGTGAGGTCGTCGGTGACCACCAGGTCCCTCACGGTCTCCACGTACCGAGCGTTCTCGATGGCAATGGCCGCGTAGTCCGCGATGGTGGACAGGATCTTGAGGTCCGCCTCGGAAAAGGTCCGTTCCTCTAGGGGGTTCACCAGCTCGATGACCCCGAGCACCCGGTTTTTGCTTTTGAGGGGAACGCACACGATCGACCGAGTGTTGAACCGTACGGCCCGGTCCACCTTGGGGGCGAACCGCTCGTCCTGACCCACGTCGGGAATGAGTAGGGGCTCTCCATGGAGGGCGACCCACCCGGCGATACCTTCTCCCTTTTGGAGACGGATATCCTTCAATCGGTCGGCCGCCGGGGACACCGCGATTTCGAACACGAGCTCGCCCGTGCGCTCGTCCACGAGGAGCAAAGACCAGGTTTTGGGTCGCAACAGCTGACCCACCTTGTCCATGATGATGCTCAGGACCTCCTTGAGGTCCAGGGTGGAGGTCAGGGCCTTCCCGATCTCCACCAACGTCTCCAGCTCTTCGTTGCGGCGCTCCAGCAGGTCCCGGAGCTCCGGCGGACAGGAGTTCTGCGGTTCGGACATCGTTTCTCCCCGGTGCCGTTTCGTTCGGGGGGCTTAAGCCGTATTGTTGCGCTTCTTTACCTCTTCGGCTACTATGCCGCGAGGATTGAGCCCTTTTGGGAGAGCCGACGAGGCGCCATGTTCGTCTCTTGTCCGAAGTGTCATGCCCGCTACGACGTTCCGGAGGAGAAGCTCGCCAGGGGTGCGGTGAAGATCCGCTGCGCCCGCTGCGCCAACCTGTTCGCGGTGCGGCGCCGGGCGGAGCCCCCCCCCCAGCCGGAGCTCCAGGCCCCTGGTCCGGAGGTGGCCGGGGAAGGGGCGCGGCCCACGCCCGAGCCTCCCCCTCCCCTGAAGAGCCCCCCGGCCGAGTCCGGCGCGTCTGAAGCCCGGGTCGAAGCCCTCGATTCCGAACCCTCCCCTCAGGAGCCTGGGGCAGCTCCCGAGCCGGAGGCTCAACCCGGGGTGGGCCCCTTGGACGACCTGCCTTCGCTGGACGACCTGGACCTGGGAGACTTCGAGGGCGAGGACGAGCTCTCGCCGCCGGAAACCCAGGGCGAGGATCTTCCCGAGCCGGGGCTCCCCGATCTGGAGGACCTGCCGTCCCTCGGCGAGCTGGACCTGGCCGATTTCGACGTGGGCTCCGACGAGGCCGAAGCAGCCCCAGAGCCCGAGCCGCTGGAGCGGGTTCGGGAGGAGGACTTGGTGCCCCCCCAACCGTCAGGAGGGGTCCAGGTCCAGGGCCTGGCCGACGACATGCCCCGTCTCGATCTGCAGCGCGGCCCCCGCCGCGCCGACGACGGGAAGCGCTCCCCCCTCGTGGCCCGGGACCGAAGGCGCTCCCCCCTGTTCTGGGTAGTGGTGCTCGCAGCAGTGGGTGCCGCCGGGTTCACGGGTTACAATGTGTACCGCCGTCCGGAGGCCTTTACGTTCCTCAGCCCGTCGAAGATTCGGGCCCTGTGGCACCGGCGCGCCGTCAACAACCGGTTGACCGTTCAGAACCTAGAGGGGTACTACCGGGACGTCGGCGGGCGCAGGGTGTTCGTGATCCGGGGCGAGGTATGGAACCGCTCGAAAGCACCCCAAAGCCTGATCCGGGTCCGTGGGAATCTGTTCGATGCGCAAGGCAATCCCTTGGCCTCCCAGGAGGTGTTCTGCGGGAACGTCCTCACCGAGGCCGACTTGGCAAAGCTCCCCCCCCAGGACATCGAGGCGAGGCTCCAGAACGAGGTGGGCGAGGGGCTGAGCAACATGGACATCCAGCCCGGGGCCCGGGTCCCGTTCATGGTGGTGTTTCTGCCGGCCCCGGGGGGGGCCACCAAGTTCAACGTGGAGGTGATCCAGGCCCGAGAGGGGGCCTCGGGCGGGTGAGTTCCCCGGGGTGATCCGCGTCTTTCGTCCCCTGTTCCCGCATCTCCGGCCCCATGCGAAGGCCTTCGCATGGGGTTTCATCGCCCTGGTTTTCTCGGTGGCGCTTCAGCTGGCCGGCCCCCAAGTTCTGAGCCGGGGAGTGGACGCCGTGGCTTCCGGCTCGGGCAGCGTGTCGGGGGTGGCGGCCCTGCTGGCCGGGCTGGCCGTGGGCCAGGCCGGGCTCCGGTTTGCGTCGCGCCGGCTCGTGCTGGTCTCGGCCCGGCGGGTCGAGCATGAACTGCGCATGGCTTACGTGGGGCATCTTCTCCGCCTTCCCATGGAGACCCTTGACGCGGCCCGCCGGGGAGATCTGGTGAGCCGGGCTCTTCACGACCTTCAGGACCTCCGGCTGTTCCTGGGGGCCGGGCTCCTCAACCTGTGCCAGACGTTGCTCGTGGCCGCGGGCACGGCCGTGCTCCTATGGCGGATCCACCCCGGTCTCGCGGGCGTGGCCCTGGCCCCCTTCCCGGCGATCGCGTGGATCGTCCGACGCATGAGTCCCCGGCTTCACCGACGGTTTCTGGCGGCGGACCAGGCGGCCGGGGAGCTGGCCGACAGGGTTCAGGAGACGTTGACCGCCGTTCGGGTCCTCAGGGCTTACCGAAGGGAGGAGTGGCAGCGGGAGCGGTTTCGTGAGGAGAACGATGCCCTGTGCCGAGCCCGGGAGCGGGTGGTGTGGGCCTGGGCGGGGGTGTTCCCGGTGGTGGGGGTTCTAGCTGGCCTGGGGCATGTGGCGGTCCTCGGTTTGGGGGGGTACTGGGTGTACCGGGGCAGCCTGTCCCTGGGGGGACTCGTGGCCTTCAGCGCCTACCTCGCCATGCTGGTGTGGCCCATGGTGGCTCTGGGCTGGACTCTCAGCCTGTTCCAGCGGGGCGCGGCGGCGGTGGGGCGCCTGCAGGAGGTGCGGACCTGGCCAATCGAACCCGATCCTGCGGGCCCCCTGCCGCTGGCCGCTGGCTCGTGCCTCGAAGCCGTAGGGGTCTCCTACACCTACCCGGAAGCTCCCCGGCCGGCCGTGGTGGGTGTGGACCTTCGCGTGGCCGAGGGCGGGGTGTGGGCCCTGGTGGGGCCCACCGGGTCGGGAAAGACCACAGTGGTGAGCCTGTTGGCGCGGCTTCGCAGGCCTCAGACGGGCCGGATCACGGCGCACGGGGTGCCGATCCAGGAGATCTCCGACGCCGCTCTCCGCCGGCACTTGGCCGTGGTTCCCCAGGAGGACTTCTTCTTCTCTGACAGCGTGGCCGCCAACGTGTGCCTCGGCCGACCCCGGGACGATGCCCGAATCTGGAATGCCTTGACCTTGGCCGAGCTGGCGGACGAGGTGGCCGCGCTACCGCGGGGGGTCGATACCCCGGTGGGCGAAGGGGGCGTGACCCTGTCAGGGGGGCAGCGCCAGCGCCTTGGTATTGCCAGGGCCGTGTACGGGGATCCTGGCGTGCTCGTGCTGGACGGAAGCCTCTCCAACCTGGACGCCCATACGGCCAGGTCCGTGATCGGCCGGCTGCGGGAACGGTTCCGGGGGCGCACGCTGGTGATGGTGAGCCACCGGGCATTCGAGGTGGAGAAAGCCGACGGTGTGTGGTTTCTGGCCGGAGGCCGTGTGGTGGCGTTCGGGCGACACGAGGATCTGTGGGACGATCTGGCTGCCTACCGGAGGCTGTACCGGGAGGAAGCACTGCGCAGGGAGCTGGAGGAGAAGCCGTGAGACCCCGCAGCACCGAGACCCGTCCGGTGCGTCCAGGGGACTGGCGGCTCCTCGTGCGGCTGTGGGGCGTGGCCCGACCGTATCGCTCGGCCCTTCTGGGCGGAGTGGGGCTGATGGGCGTTGGGGCGGTCGGGAGGATGGCCGGTCCCTATCTGATCAAGGTTGCCATCGACGGGCCGGTGGTGCGGGGCGACGCCCGGGGCCTGGCCCTGCTCGCTACGCTGTATCTGGCCGTTCAGGTGGGGGTGGGGGGGCTGGAGGCGGCCCAGATCCTGCTGCTGCGAACCCGGGGCGAACGGATCCTCCGGGACCTGCGGACCCGGCTGTTCGCCAAGGCGCTCGCGCTCCCCATGGACCGGCTCGATCACACCCCGGCTGGGACCGTGGTCTCCCGGGTGTCCTCCGACGTGGCCGTGTTGGCCGATCTGTTCAGCGCCGGCATGGTGGGGGTGCTCGGGGACGTGATCCTGGTGCTTGGCATTCTCACCGTGCTGGTGCGTCTCCATGCCGGCTTGGCCCTGACCGTGGTGGCGGTGTTCCCGGCCCTCCTGGTGGTCTCCGAGGGGGTGCGCAGGGGCATGCGCGAGGCATACCGGGCGGCCCGGGAGCACACCGCACGCCTAACGGCGGCCGTGCACGAGCACCTGCGCGGAGCGGAGGTGGTACGGTTGTTCGGCGCCAGGGCCTGGAGCCTGGAGCAGGTACGGGACCACGGCGAGGCCAACCTCCGGGCCCAGGTGCGGTCGGTTACCCTGCAGGCCCTGTTCTTCCCCCTGGTCGAGCTGTTCTCGGCCGTGACCCTGGCCTTGGTGCTGTGGAGGGGGGCCGGGTTCGCGGCGGGAGGGGGGCTGACCTTCGGAGCCCTCGTGGCGTTCTTCGAGTATGTGCAGCGGCTGTTTCGGCCCTTGCGGGACGTGGGGGAACGGATCAACGTGCTCCAGTCGTCGCTCGCCGCGGTGGAGCGGATCGTAGGGTTCCTGGACGAGCCGGCCGAGAGGCGGAGGGGCAGAGGGCGCCCCACCATCCGGGGCGGGATCCGGTTCGACGGGGTTCGGTTCGGCTACGGTGACGGGCCTGACGTGCTGGCCGGCTTTGATCTCGAGATCACCCCGGGGGAGTCGCTGGCCCTGGTGGGAGCGACCGGCGCCGGGAAGACCACCGTGGTGCACCTGTTGCTGGGGTTCTACTGCCCGAGGGTCGGTCGGATCCTGGTGGACGGCGTCCCGTTGGACGAGATCGACCCGACCTGGATGTCTCGCCACCTGGCCCTGGTGCCCCAGGAGCCGGTCCTGCTCCGGGGCACCGTGTTGGAGAACATCCGACTGGGGCGCGAGTGGGTGGACGAGGATCGGGCGGTAGCAGCGGCCCGAGCCGTGGGACTCCACCCCATGGTAGAGACCCTTCCCAAGGGGTACGAGACCGTGCTCGGCGAGGAGGGGGCTGGGTTGAGCTCGGGCCAGCGCCAGCTGGTGGCGTTCGCCCGGGCCCTGGCCGGTGAGCCGCGGATCCTGATCCTCGACGAGGCCACCTCCGAGGTGGACCAGGACACCGAGGCCCGGATCGAGGAGGCACTGGCCGTGCTCCTGCAGGGGCGCACCTCGCTGGTGGTGGCCCACCGGCTGACCACGGTCCGAAGGGTGCACAGGATCGCGGTCCTCCACCGGGGGCGGCTCGTGGAACAAGGGGCCCACGCCGATCTGTTGGAGCAGGGAGGGCTGTACCGGTCACTGTACGAGTTGAACCTGCTTCGTTCCTGACCACAGGGCCGGCTCTGGGGCTCTGGGGCCGGCCGGCGGAGGAAATCCCGTGCTCACCGAGCTGGACGTCCCGAAACACCTCCTGGCCCTGGGGGGGCTACTGGTACTCTCCGCGTTCTTCTCGGGGTCGGAGACCGCGCTGCTGGGGGCGGACTGGTGGCGGATGTGTTACCGGGCCCGGTCGGGGGACTTCCGGGCTCGGATCTACGAGGCCCTTCTGGCCCGGCGGGACCATCTGATCGGCACGATTCTGGTGGGGAACAACCTGGTGAACATCGCGGCCTCGGCTCTGGCCACGGCCGTGGCCCTCCAGATGTTTGGGGAAGAGGGGATCGCGGTGGCCACCGGTGTAATGACCCTTCTGCTCCTGGTGTTCAGCGAGATCGCCCCCAAGACGTTCGCGGCCCAACGGCCTGAGCCGGTGGCCCTGGCGGTGGCCCCGGTGTTTGCGGTGCTGTGCCGGGTGCTGTACCCGGTGGTGGCGGCCGTCACCTGGATCTCCAACGGCCTCCTTCGCCTCGTGGGGGCGCGGCCCGAGGCCTCGGCCCGACCGAGCCTCTCGGAGGATGAGCTCCAGGCGTTTCTGACCGATGGGGCGGGAGCCGCAGTGGAGGAGACGCGTAGGCGCATGCTCCACGGCATCTTTCGGATCGGCCGGCAACAGGTTCGAGAGATCATGGTGCCCCGTACCCGGGTCCAGGCCCTGGAGGTGGCGACTCCCCTACGGGAGGCGGTGGAGGCCTTTGTCCGCACCGGCTACACACGGCTCCCGGTGTACCGCGAGCGGTTGGACGACCTGGTGGGCATCGCCCACGTGCGCGACGCGGTGGCTCTGCTCATGCGGGATCCGAACGGGAAGCTGGCCCAGGTGGCGCGCGAGCCGTTCTTCGTGCCCGAGACCAAGGATCTGGAGAGCCTGCTCTACGAGTTCCGGATCCGGCGCTTCCACATGGCCGTGGTGGTGGACGAGTACGGCGGGGTCGAGGGGATCGTTACCCTGGAGGACGTGATCGAGGAGATTGTGGGAGAGATCCGCGACGAGCACGACGTGGAGGCCGAGCCGGTCCGATTTCTTCCTGGTGGCGAGGCGTTGGTGCACGGAGGCACCCCGATCCGTGATCTGAACCAGAAGCTGGGGCTCCGCCTCCCCACCGAGCCGGACGTCACCTTGGCCGGTTTCTTGATGACACGGCTCGGCCACATTCCCCAGCCGGAGGAGGCCCTGGAGCATCAAGGCCACAGGTACACCGTGGAGCGCACCGCCGGCCACCGGGTGCTTTTGGTCCGGATCACGCCCCTCAGGGGCCAGAAGTCGGACGCCAGGGGCCGGAGGTCGCCGGACGACGAAGGACGGTGAGGGCTCCCTCAGACCGTGAACCTTGCCATCAGGTGCTGGAGCCGAGCGGTACGCTCCCCCAGCCGCTCGGCCGTGCCCCGAGCCTCCTCCACGGCGCCGGCCAGTTTTGCGGCGAGGTCGGCCACGGCGTCCAGATTGCTGCTGATCTCCTCCACAGCGGCGCTCTGCTGCTCCGTGGCCGTGGCGATCTGGACCACGCGTTCGGCGGTCTGTTCGATCTGCGCCACGATCTCGGCTAGGGCCTGTCCCCCTTGGCGCACCTGGGTGCTTGCCTCCTCCACCTCTTGGAGGCCGTCCTCCACTGAGGTCACCGCCTGCTCGGTCTCCTTCTGGATCCCCGCCACCGTCTGCCGCACCTGGTGGGTGGCCTGGGCGGTCTTTTCGGAGAGCTTCCGGACCTCGTCCGCCACCACGGCGAATCCCCGGCCGTGCTCACCGGCCCGGGCCGCCTCGATGGCCGCGTTCAACGCCAGGAGGTTCGTCTGGTCCGCGATGTCGTCGATCACCTGCATCACTGCGCCGATCTCACCGGTGCGCCGCCCTAGGTCCCGCACCTGGGCCGCGATCTTCCGGACCCGTTCCTCCACCCGGCCCATTCCGACCATCCCCGACTCCACGGTCTGGCCGCCGGCCTCTGCAATCTCGGAGGCGGAGCGGGCGGTGTTTGCGGCGTCTTGAGCGTCCCGGGCCACCTGCAGCACGGTGGCGCTCATCTCCTCGGACGAGGTGGCGGCTGCGTGGGTGCGGTCCTTTTGCTCCTCCGCCTGCTGTAAAGCGGCGCGGCTGGCGGCCAGGATCTCGTGGCTGCCCGCGGTGACCTGGCTCGCGGTGTCGAGCACCTCGTGGATCAGGGCCTGGAGCTTCTCAAGGAACGCATTGAACGCAGAGGCCAGCTCGCCCATCTCGTCCCGGCTGGTAACGGGGAGCCGGCGGGTGAGATCGGCCTCGCCGGTGGCCATCTCGGTCACTCGGGCCGTGAGGGCCCGGATAGGGCGTCCCACCTGGACGCCCAGCAGGATCCAGGTGCCCAACGAGGCAGCCAGGAGACCGGCGAGACCGGTGGCCACCCCGGTGGCGATGCCGGCCCCCCGGGCTCGGGAGAGGAAAGCCTGGCTCTCCTGCTGGGCCCGAACGAGGTCCGCAAGGCTGTACCGTACGTACAGAACGCCGGCCAGGTCTCCGGGTTTGGCCTTCTCGTGGCACCTGAGGCAGTCGGCCTCCATCCGGTGGGCCCGCAGGAGCACGATCTCCTCGGTGCTGGGCACCTCGGCGACCCCCGAGCCGGCCGATGCCTTCTGGAACACCGTGGCGTCGAAGGGCTTACCTACCGACGTCTTCCGACTGGCGTAGGCGATCTTCCCCTTGGGATCCAACAGCCCGATCTCGATCACACCTCCGATTCTTCCAAGGGCGGCCAGCAGGTCCTCGAACTGGTCCATCTCGCCCCGTTCGAGGGACCCTTTGGTCCCGGTCTCAAGGCTCGCAAACACGTTGCGGGCCTGGGCCAGGGCGGAGGCCTGCAGAGCCTCGGCATTGGTGCGGGCTTGCTCCTCCAACGCTTGGGTCGAACGGGTCGTGGCCACCCAGGTGCTCATGCCGAACGATAGGGCCAAGACAGCCACGAGAAAACCTCCCGCCTTCAACTGGATCCCGATGCGCATGGAACCCTCCGCAGAAACACTGGACCTGGGGGTGTGGGCCGACCGTGCGGTCTTTCCAGTAACCTCGGGCCTTCGGCCCGCTGGAAGGGCTAGGAGGCTGGGAGGCCAAAACCTCTTTCATCTCCTAGCGTTTCAAGTATGCCGTGCATCACGGTGTCACGCTCCGGGGGCGTGGGGCCTGGTGGGACCTCCAGGAGAGCCGTCTCCCCGGAGAGGTCAGGCGATGCGACCCTCGTTGAGCCGAAAGAAGGAGTAGGTGGGCTCCCGAGCAAACCCCGGCCGGGCACATCCGGTACATGGGGCCCGCCCCCTCACACACCAGTTCGTCCCCCCGTTCCACCCCCTCCAGGGGCAGTCGGCGTGGGTGAGGGCGCCCTGGCACCCCAGCTTGAACAGGCACCCGTCCTCCCCAAGGGTCTTGGCAAACTCCTGCCGCTCGTACCGAGCAAAGTGGGGGCACTGATCGTGCACCGGAGAGCCGAAAAACGCGGCCGGCCGGTGCTTCTCATCGGTAGAAACGTTGCCCTTCTGAAGCAGGAGCACAGCAGCCCCCACGACCCAATGGGGGTGTGCCGGGCACCCGGGTACGTTCAAGAGGGGAACCGGGCGGGCCATATCCGCCAGCAGCTCGCCCACGGGAGCAGCTCCGGTGGGGTTGGGCTCGGCTGCAGGGACCCCTCCGAAACTGGCGCAGGTGCCTACGGCCATCACGGCTCGGGCCCGGGCCGCCGCCCGGGACACCAGGCTCGCAACGGGCTCGTCCCCTACGGTGCAGGCCCGGGGCATGGCCACGGGCACCGCCCCCTCCACCGCCAGAAGGTACCCTCCGACCCCCAAGGCCCGTTCCACCGCTGCCAGGGCTTCGTTTCCGGTGGCCGCGGAGAGGGTGGGATGGAACCACACCGAAAAGTACCGGGTCAGCAGCTCGGCCGGCCCGGGCCGCTCCCCGTTCAGAAGGCTCACGGAGCAGCCGGAGCACGACTGACCCTGGAGCCACACCAGGCCGGGACGCTGGGCGGCCAGGCCCTGCAAGGCGTGGGCGAGCCGGGGCACGGGGGCCGAGCCGATCCCCAGCCCGGCAGCCAAGATCGCCGCATCCCGCAAAAACTCCCGTCGTGTTTGCGCCATGGCGGGTCTCCTTTCCCGGCCGGTTTAATGGACCGCACAGGCGATGCATGGATCGAACGACCGCACCACCCGGGCCACCGCAAGCCCCTTGGGTTCCTCCCCCCGTGGCTCCAACCCTTCCAGCGCCGCCTCCACCGGCCCCGGCCGGCCTCGGCCGTCCCGGGGCGAGAAGTTCCAGGTGCTGGGCACGATGCACTGGTAGGCGTCGATCCGAAGGTCACGGCTTCGCACCCAGTGGCCCAGAGCCCCGCGAGGCGCTTCCACCAAACCGGCTCCTTTCCCTGAGGTCTTGGGCTCGTAAGACCCGACCGTGGGCCCGGCCGGATCAAGGCGGTCCAGCCATCCCTCCATCCGCCGAGCCAGCATCCACGCCTCCACGGCCCGGGCCAGGTGCCGACCCGTCACCCCGGAGAGGTCCGATGCCCGGAGGCCAGCGGGTGCGAGCCACCGTTTCTCGGCCTCCTCAACCTCTGGCGTCCCTGCGGCCGCCGCCACCCGGATTCGGGCCAAGGGTCCCACCTCCACCGCTTCGCCGCCGTAACGGGGCGCTTTGAGCCACGAGTACGCCCCGGGCTTTTCCGGAGCAGGCTCCGTGCGGCCTTCGAGGGGGCGGGTCCGATCCTCTTCCTGGTACCGGCTGTGGGCGGTCTCCTCGGTGATCCGGTCCGGGTTCAGCGGGTCGAGCCGCCCTTCGGCCCACACGCCGGCCGGCAGCCAGGGGCGACCGTCTTCCTCCTCAAGCGCGCCGAACGTGAGGAACCGGCCCGGCTCGGCCCCCTGGTTGGCCAGTTCGGGAAACCGGGCGGCCAACTCCAGCGCGTCCGGTAGGTACACCTCCTCCACGAATCGGCGGACCGATGCCAGCTCGCTCCGAAAGCCTTCGACGGCGAGGGGGTCCACGCCCGCGGTGACTCCGCCGGGAACCAGGGTGGCGGTGTGGGGAACTCGCCCCCCGAAGCGGGCCGCCATGCGGTGGGCGGTCTGCCTCGCCTTCAGTGCTTCGAGATAGTGGCCCAGGGCCCGCCCCGCCCATGGGGCGTCGGACGGGAGGCCGGAGGACCATTGGGGCAGGAACGGTGCTGCGGGCAGGACCCGGTTCGACCGTATCTCGGCCTCTACCCAGGCCCGGAGGGCCCGCACCGCCGGATTGGGGGTATCGGCCTCGAGGAGGGCAGACACGTCCACGAAGTCCAAGATCGACAGGTGATAGAAGTGGAGCAGATGGCTTTGGAGGAAGTTGGCGCCCAGCACCAGGCTCCGGAGGAGCCGGCCGTTGGGAGGCACCCGGAGACCAAGGGCCTGCTCCAGGGCCCGGCATGCGGCCACCGCGTGGCTCACCGGGCACACCCCGCAGATGCGCTGGGTGATCACCGGCGCGTCCAGGGCATCCCGTCCCCTGAGAATCGTTTCGAAGCCCCGAAACATCTCGCCGGCCACCCGGGCCTCGGCGAGCCTGGGACCGTCCCAGCGGGTCTCCACCCTGAGGTGTCCCTCGATCCGCGTGACAGGGTCGAGCACGATTGTGGCCATGACGTGGTTTTCCTCCCGCGGCAACGGCCCGCGCTCCGGCGAGAACGCCAACGAGGGGGCCTTCGGCGGTCCATACCCCGCCGAAGGTAGCCGGTTCGGCCCCCGGCGGGGGAGAGATTGACCCACCCACCCATCAAAGATCCCAGTCGGCAAGTTCTCGGGCGAGCTTTAGAAAAAAGGATCGGGTTTCCACAGCTTTGTTTGCGGGAGCTGTGCAGATGGAGGAAGTCGTGCAGAAAAGGGCAGAGAGGGGCACATTAGCTTTGCCGCTGAACTGCTGGGTCGGTCGGCTCCCGCCGCCGCGGCTTGGCAGGGACGTCGGTGTCGGTCGGCCCTCTCCCCCCACGGTTTCTTTTCCTCTGGGCCGCTTGACAGGGGTGGGGCGGCTTTGTATAGTCCGGCCATGATGTGGGATGAGGTGGGATAGAGTGGGTTCCAGGGCCATGGAGGCCGCATGTTCCGGGGATGCTTCGAGCACACCATCGACGACAAGGGTCGGCTCAGCATCCCCGCTCGCTTTCGGGAAGCCCTGGAGACCACGTTCAGCGCCCCCCTTTACCTGACCCGCCACAAGGACTGTCTGGTCGCCTACCCGGCCGACGAGTGGAGGGCCCTCGAGGCCCGGATCAACGAACTGCCCGCCTTCGATCCCAAGATCCAGGCCTTCCGACGGTTCTTTTACGCGCCGGCGCAGGAGTGTGTGGTGGACCGGGCCGGCCGCATCCTGGTGCCCCCCACCCTTCGGTCCTATGCGGATCTCGACCGCCAGGTGGTGCTCGCCGGGATGGGAAAGAACTTCGAGATCTGGGCCAAGGAACGCTACGACACCGCCATGGAAGCGGTGGCCGCCCAGTTCGACGAGATCGCCGGGGCGGTGGGGGGGTTGGGGCTGTGACCCGCATCGTCCGGCGCGCCCACCGGGGGGTGATCGTGGTCCGGATCGAGGGGGAGATCGGGTTGGAGCGGGCCCGGGACTTCGAGGAGGCCCTGCGGGGCGCGCCCGGCGACCGTTTGGTCGTGGACCTGCGCAAGGCCCGGCACCTCCACTACCGCATGGCGAGCCAGCTCCTGCGGCTGGCCCGGCAGCGGAGGGTCGAGCTGGTGGGGCCGAGCCCGTACCTGCGGCAGATTCTCCGGTTCGTGGGTGGGGCCGATGGAGATCTCCCCGAGTTTCGGACCCTGCGGGAGGCCTTGCAGGCCCATGCTGCCGCCTGATCGGCCATACCATGTGCCCGTGCTGGCCCGGGAGGCCGTGGACCTCCTGGTGACCGATCCGAACGGCCGGTACGTGGACGGCACCTTGGGCGGGGGAGGGCATGCCCGTGGGATCCTGGAGCGCCTGGGGCCCGGAGGGGCTCTGCTGGGGATCGACCGGGACCCTGAGGCTCTGGAGGCTGCCGCCGACCTGGCCCGGGATCCCCGCGTCCGGCTCCGGCCGGGGAACTTCGGGGGCCTGGCCGAGCTCCTGACCGATGAGGGTTTGGGACCGGCCACGGGGATCCTCCTCGACCTGGGGGTGAGCTCCCGGCAGCTCGACGAGGCGGGCAGGGGGTTCAGCTTCCTGCGAGACGGCCCTCTGGACATGCGCATGGATCCAGGGCTTCCGGTCACCGCCGCAGACCTGGTGAACACCCTGTCCGAGGGCGAGCTGGCCCGGCTGTTCCGGGAGTACGGCGAGGAGCCACGGGCCCGCCGGGTGGCTCGGGCGGTGGTGGCGGCTCGGCGCCGAAGGCCGTTCTCCACCACGGGGGCGCTGGCCGAGGTGGTGGAGCGGGCCCTGGGCCGCCGCGGCCCGAAGCACCCCGCCACCCGGGTATTCCAGGCCTTGCGCATCGCGGTGAACCGGGAGCTGGAAGCCCTGGATCGGTTTCTGGCCGACCTGCCCGAGGTGCTGGCCCCGGGGGGGCGGGTGGTGGTGATCTCGTACCATTCGCTGGAGGATCGGCGGCTGAAGCAGGCCCTGCGCAACGCCGAGCCCCGGTGTCGGTGCCCTGCCGAGGCACTGCGTTGCACCTGCGGCCGGCCCGGGTGGCTTCGGGTCCTCACCCGGCGAGTGGTTCGCCCGAGTGACGACGAGAAGGCCCGGAATCCCCGTGCCCGGAGTGCCCGCCTGCGGGCGGCCGAACGCCTTGTCCAAGACCGGGGTCAGGGAGGACAATCATGACGACCACCGCGCTCACCCGAGTGCTTCGCACCGAGGTCCTGACGGGAACCGTGCCCGGGCTGAGGGCGTGGCTGGTGCGGGCCGGATGTTTCGGGCTGTGCCTTGTCGCGACCCTGTTCCTGGTGGCGGTCCGGCTCCAGGCCATCCGGCTGCGCTACGAGATCAACGAGCTCGTGCGGGAGAAGCAGGCGGCGGCCGCCCGTCTGTCCAACCTCGAAGTGGAGCGCTCGGCCCTGGGGGCGTCGAACCGACTCGAAAGGGAGGCCCGCCGCCTGGGGTTCGTGGTTCCCGGCCGGGATGCGGTCGTCGTACTCTCCGAGTAGGAACCGGGCGGCCCGGCCGCTGCGGGGGGAGCGGGTCCGGTTGACCGTGGTGGCGGGCCTGGTGCTCTCGCTCCTGGCCGCGGCAGCGCTCCGGGCCGCGTATCTCCAGGTCGTGCAGGCGCCCCTGCTCCAGGAGCGGGCCCGGCGGCAGCACCAGAGGCAGATCGAGATCCTTCCCACCCGCGGGCCGATCCTGGACCGAAACGGCCGGGAGCTGGCGTTAAGCGTGCCGGGTTGGAGCCTGTTCGCCGATCCTTCGGTGCTGCTGGACGATCCAAAGGCCGTGGTCCGGGTGGGGGAAATCCTGGGGTGGTCCGCCGATCGGCTTCGGCTCCGGCTCGAGCGGGGGGGAGCCCGGTTCGCATGGATCAAGCGGGGGCTCAGCCCTTCCGAGGCCGAGTCCCTGCGACGGGCCGATGTGCCGGGTATCGGACTGGCCCGGGAGCCCCAGCGTTTCTACCCCAAGAGGTCCCTGGCCGGGCAGGTGCTGGGGTTCGTGGGGGCGGACGGCCGGGGTTTGGGAGGCCTGGAGTACCGGTTCGACTCGGTGCTCCGGGGCCGCCAGCGGCGGGTCCTGGCCATCCGGGACGCGCGGGGGCGGCTGATGCTGCCCGACGCGCCGGACCCGCTGGCCGCCGCGGGCGGCAGCTTGGTGCTCACCCTGGACGAAACGATCCAGTATATCGCCGAGGAGGAGCTGGCCAGGGCCGTGGAGGCCAGCGATGCCCGGGGTGGCGTGGCGGTGGTCGTGGACCCGAGCACGGGCGAGATCCTGGCCCTGGCCCAGGTTCCGGCCTTCAATCCCAACGCCCTGGGCCGGAGCCGGCCGGCAGACCGGAAGGTCCGGGCGGCCGTGGACGCGTTCGAGCCGGGCAGCACCCTGAAGGCCCTGTTCGTGGGGCTGCTCCTGGACCGGGGGCTGGCCCGCCCCGACGAGCGGGTGTTCTGTGAGAACGGTGCCTGGCAGGTCCATGGCCGGATCATCCACGACCACAAGCCCCACGGCTGGCTCACGGTGGAGGAGATCCTCCGGGTCTCCAGCAACATCGGGGTCGCGAAGCTCTCCGAGCGGCTCCCGCCCGAAGACCTGTACCGGGGCTACCGGGCCTTCGGGTTCGGGGAGCCCACCGGGGTGGAGCTGTCAGGGGAGTCTCGGGGGATCCTGCCCGAGCCCCGCCGGTGGTCCCTGATGACCCCCAAGACTCTGGCCTACGGGCAAGGGATCGGTACCACGGCCCTCCAGGTGGCGGGGGCGTTCGCGGCTCTGGCCAACGGGGGGCTCCGGATGCGGCTGCGCCTGGTCCGGGAGGTGCGGGCTGCCGACGGGACCGTGGTGGAGCGGTACGAGCCCGAGGCCGCGGGGCGGGTGATTTCCGAGGCCACGTCCCGGCGTCTCACCCGGATTCTTGAGGGGGTCGTGGGCCCGGAGGGCACCGCCCCCCGGGCTCGGGTGCCGGGGTTCCGCGTGGCCGGCAAGACCGGCACCGCCTGGAAGGTGGACGGAGGGCGGTACAACCCCCGCAAGGTGTGGGCGAGCTTCGTGGGGTACGTGCCGAGCCGAAGTCCCCGGCTGGTGATCCTGGCCGCGGTGGACGAGCCCCGAAAGGGATCGAGGTACGGCGGGATGGTGGCCGGTCCGGTGTTCCGGGAGATCGCCCGCCGGGCCCTGGCGTACCTGGGCGTGGCTCCCGAGGCGGTGGCCTCGGCCCGGCCAGCCGAGGCGGCTCCGGATCCGAGACCCCGGAAGGACGGGGCCGCTGCCAAGCCAGGGGTCATGCCGGACTGCCGAGGGCTTACGATGCGAGCCGCCCTTCGGTTGCTCTCCCGGGCCGGGGTGGCCGGCCGGGTTCGGTTTCTGGGAACGGGGTGGGCGGCCCAACAGGACCCTGCCCCTGGCACGCGTCTGGAGCCCGGCACGACCTGTACCGTGGTGTTCCGGCCGCCCTTTGGGGCTCCGGAGGGGTAGAGCGGGACCGGAGCCCTCTCGATGGAGCAACTGCGCTGTTGTCTTTGCCCACGGCGAGGATCATGCGTCTGAGCGACCTCATGCCCGAGCTGCCCGGTGCCCGGCCCTTGGATCCGGGAGACCCCGAGATCCGGGGGGTCACTTGTGACTCCCGGAGGGTGCGGCGGGGAGACCTGTTCGCCGCCGTGCCGGGGTCCCGGGTGGACGGCCACGCCTTCGCCCCTGTTGCGGCCGCGGCAGGGGCTTCTGTATGTCTGGTGAGCCGGCCGGTGGAGGCGCCGGGTGCGGTGCGGGTACGGGTGGGCGACCCCGAGAACGCGCTGGCCCGGGCCGCTGCCGCGTTCCACGGCCACCCCTCCCACCGTCTCGATGTGGTCGGCATCACGGGCACGAACGGCAAGACCACCACAGCGCTCCTGGTGGAGCACATTCTGGCCTCCGAGGGGAAGATCCCGGCCCGGCTGGGCACCGTGGGGTATGCGTTCCCCCGCGGGGAGGAGCCGGCACCGCTCACCACGCCGGACGCCCCCGCCCTCCAGGCCGCCCTGGCCCGGGCCCGGGACGAGGGGGCCCAGGCCGTGGTCATGGAGGTGAGCTCCCACGCCCTGGCCCGGCGGCGGGTGGAGGCGACCCGGTTCGCGTGCGTGGCGTTCACGAACCTGACCCAGGATCACCTGGACTACCACGGCACCCTGGAGGCGTACTTCGAGGCCAAGCGGCTCTTGTTTACCCGATACGCGGCCGGGGCGCCGGCCGTGGTGAGCGCCGACGACCCCTTCGGCCGGCGCCTCCTGGCGGAGCTGGGCCCGCGGGCCCTGTCGTTCGGGCTGGAGGCGGGGGACGTGCGGGTTGTGGTGGACGACCAAGGCCCGTGGGGGCTCCGGGGCCGGGTGCGGCTGCCGGACCGGGAGGTGGCGCTGGAGCTTCCCCTGGTGGGCCGGTTCAACGCGGCCAATGCGGCCTGCGCCCTGGCCTGCGCCCTGGCCCTGGGCATCGACGGAGAGCGGGCCGCGGCGCACCTGGCCCGGGCCCCGGCCGTGCCGGGTCGGGTCGAGCCGGTGCCGAACCGGCTGGGGTTCGCCGTCTACGTGGACTACGCCCACACCCCGGACGCGCTGGACCGGGTCCTCCAGACCGTGGCCGGGGTGACCCCCGGCCGCGTCATCGGGCTGTTCGGGTGCGGCGGCGACCGGGACCGCTCGAAGCGGGCTCCCATGGCCCGGGCCGCGGCTCGGTGGGCGCAGGCCCTGGTGCTCACGGCCGACAACTCCCGGTCGGAGCCCACCGACCGGATCCTCGACGAGATCGAGGCTGGCCTGCCGGCCGGGTGGACCCGGGTCCGGGCCGCGCCGGAGCTCGGGCAGGACCGCACCTACGCCCGCATCCCCGACCGGGCCGAGGCGATCCGGTGGGCGGTGGCTGCGGCCCGGCCGGGCGACGCCGTGGTGCTGGCGGGCAAGGGCCACGAGACCACCCAGACCCTGGGCTCCAAGGTTCTACCCTTCGACGACCGCCTGGAGGCCCGGCGGGCCCTGGCCGAACGGGAGGCGGCAGCGTGAGGCTGAGGCTGGCCGACGTGGCCCGGGCCACCGGGGGCGAGCTGTGCGGGGGCGACCCCGAGCGGCGGGTAGAGCGGGTGCACACCGATACGCGCACCCTGCGGCCCGGGGATCTGTTCGTGGCCCTTCGGGGGCCCCGGCACGACGGCCACGACCACCTGGCCGAGGCGGCGGCCCGCGGGGCCGCGGCCGTGGTGGTCCACCGGGGCGAGCCGCCCCCCGGCGTGCCCGCGGTGCGGGTGGCCGACACCCTCCATGCCTTGGGGGCCCTGGCCGCGTTCGTACGGGAGCGAATGGGGGTGCCGGTGGTGGCGGTGACCGGCAGCGCGGGAAAGACCACCACCCGGGAGCTCACCGCCGCCCTGCTGGCCGCGGCGGGTCGTCGGGTTCTGACCAGCCCGGGCAACTGGAACAACCGGATTGGCCTGCCCCTGGCCCTGCTAAGGGCGTCGGGGAAGGAGACCGCAGCGGTTTTGGAGCTGGGCATCAGCGAGCCCGGGGAGATGGCGCACCTCACGGCCGTGGCCCGACCGGACGTGGCCGTGATCACCTGCGTGGGGGCCTGTCACACCGAGGGGCTGGGCGGGCTCGAGGGGGTGGCCCGGGAGAAGCTGGCCATTGCGAGGGGGCTCCGCCCGGGGGGCGCCTTGGTGCTGCCCCACGGCGACGAGCTCCTCGTGCCTCCGCCCGGGATCCGGGTGCTCACCTTCGGCTGGTCCGAAGGCGCGGACGTTCGGGGCGAGGCCTACCAAGCCGGTGAAGGGGGCGGGTGCGAGTTCTGGATGGGCGATCTCCGGATCCGGCTGGGGCTGCCCGGCCGCCACAACGCCGCGAACGCCTTGGCGGCCCTGGCCGCGGCCCGCGCCCTCGGGATCGAGTCGGCCGACCCTTCCCGGGCGTGGGACGGCCTGGGGCCGGCGCCCCTGCGGGGGGAGGTGCGGCCCGGTCGGGCCGGGGCCCGCCTGTACGTGGACTGCTACAACGCAAACCCCAAAGCGGTGGAGGCCGCCCTGGAGACCGTGACCGAGCTCGCGGCCGGCGGCCGAGCCATCGCGGTGCTGGGGGAGATGCTCGAGCTGGGCCCCCTGTGCCGGGCCGGCCACGAGGTCGTGGGCCGGGCCGCGGCCCGCCTGGGTCTGGCCGAGCTGCATCTGCTGGGCCGGCGCACCACAGCGATCCGGGAGGGGGCGCTCGATGCCGGGTTCCCGGCGGAACGGATCTGGACCTATGACGACCAAACCACCCTGGTGGCGGCCGTGGGCCGGCGACTTCGGCCGGGGGACTGGGTGCTCGTGAAGGGCAGCCGGGCCTTGGGCCTGGAGGCCGTGGCCGACGCCCTGGAGCGATGAGCGTTGCTGTACCGTCTGCTCTACGGTCTGAGCGATGTGTTCGGGCCGTTCAATGTGTTCCGGTACCTCACGTTCCGGAGCGTGCTAGGCATGCTCACGGCCCTGGGCCTCGCCTTGTTCCTCGGGCCGGCCGTGATCCGTTGGCTCGAGCGTCTCAAGGTGGGCCAGGCGGTGCGCGACGACGGGCCGGAGCGGCACCTGGCCAAGGCGGGCACCCCCACCATGGGCGGCATTCTGATCCTGGTGGGGTTGGCCGTGGCCACCCTGGCCTGGTCCGATCCGCTGGAGCCCCGGGTGTGGATCGTGCTGGGGATCACCTTCGGGTTCGCGGCGGTGGGGTTCGCCGACGACTACCTCAAAGTGACCCGGCGCAGCAGCCGGGGCCTGCCGGCCCGCGTGAAGTTCTGGTCTCTGGTAGCCGTGGCCACGGCAGGGTGCACCGCCCTGTGGGCGCTGCCGGGGTTCGACACCCGGCTGGCGGTGCCGTTCTTCAAGAACCTCCGACCGGACCTGGGATGGGCCTACATCCCGTTCGCCGTGTTCGTGGTGGTGGGCGCGGGCAACGCCGTGAACCTGACCGACGGCCTCGACGGGCTGGCCATCGGCCCGGTGATCACGGCGAGCCTCACCTACCTCATCTTCACCTACACCGCGGGCCACGCCCGGATCGCCGAGTACCTGCAGATCCCCTGGGTGCCGGGTGCCGGCGAGCTGGCCGTGTTCTGCGCGGCCATGGCCGGAGCTGCCCTGGGGTTTCTCTGGTACAACGCGTACCCAGCGCAGGTGTTCATGGGCGACGTGGGCAGTCTGGCCCTGGGCGGCGCCCTGGGAGCCGTGGCCGTGGTGAGCAAGTCCGAGATCGTGCTGGCGGTGGTCGGTGGGGTGTTCGTGGTGGAGGCCCTGAGTGTCATGATCCAGGTGGTCTCCTACAAAACCCGGGGCAAGCGGGTGTTTCGGATGGCGCCCATCCACCACCACTTCGAGCTGAAGGGGTGGGCCGAGCCCAAGATCATCGTGCGGTTCTGGATCGTCTCGATCATCCTGGCCCTGATGGGCCTGGGCACCCTGAAGCTGCGGTGAACCCCATGGAGCGAGGCGCGCGGTTCGACAAAAAGAGGGTGCTGGTGTTGGGGGCCGGCCGATCGGGCTTGGCCGCGGCCCGGTACCTGGCCGGCCGCGGGGCGAGGGTGGAGGTCCACGACGACCGCCCCGTGGAGTTGCCCCCGGATCTGCCTGCGGCCCCCTACGCCGGCGACCCGGCCGGGTGCTACGACCTGGCCGTGGTCAGCCCGGGGGTGCCTCCCCGTCACCCCCTATGGGCCGGGCTCCAGCGGGCCGGGGTGCCGGTGGTGGGCGAGCTGGAGCTGGCCGCCCGAGAGCTCGGCTGCCCCTTGGTGGCGATCACCGGCACAAACGGCAAGAGCACCGTGACCGAGATGGTGGGCCGGGCCCTCTCGGCCGAGGGCCGGGCCGTGTTCGTGGGGGGCAACCTCGGCACCCCCCTGGTGGAGGCCCTGGAGGGCTCCTGGGACGTGGCCGTGGTGGAGGCGTCGAGCTTCCAGCTCGCCACGACCGAGACGGTTCGCCCCCGGGTGGCCGTGTTGCTCAACGTGGACCAGGACCACCTGGACTGGCACGGCACCCCCGAGGGCTACGCCGAGGCCAAGGCCCGGATCTTCCGGAACCAGGGCGAGGGCGACGCGGCCGTGGCCCATGCGGCCGACCCCGCCACCTGGGCCCTGGCCCGCCGGAGCCGGGGTGTGCTCCTGGGGTTCTCGGAGCAGGGCCCCCTGCCGGCCGGGGCGTGGGTGGAGGGGGACGACGTCGTGGTGTGCCTGCCGGGCCGCGACGGGGTGCGGCTCCAGGCCGCTCCCGGCCGGGTCCGGGGCCGGCACCACCTGCGAAACGCGCTGGCGGCCGTGCTCGCGGCCGCCTGGATGGGAGCCGATCCAGCCCGGGCCTGGGATGCGGCGGTCTCGTTCCCCGGGCTGCCCCATCGCATGGAGCGGTTCTGGACGGTCGGGGGTGTGGGGTTCGTGGACGACTCCAAGGCCACCAACGTGCATGCCGCCCGGGAGGCCCTGGCCGGCCTGCCCGGGCCGGTGGTGTGGGTGGCCGGGGGGCAGGCCAAAGGGCAGGACCTGGCACCCCTGGCCGAGGCAGCCCGGGGTCGGGTCAAGGTGGCCGTGGTGGTGGGCCAGGACGCCCCGGCCCTGGCCCGGGTGCTCGAAGGGGTCGTTCCGGTGCGGCGGTTCGAGGACTGGTCGGCAGCGGTGGATGCCGCCGTGGCCGCGGCCGAGTCGGGCGACACCGTGCTCCTGTCGCCGGCCTGCGCCAGCTTCGACCGCTTCTCCGGGTATGCCGAGCGCGGCCGGGTCTTCCAGGAGCTGTGCCGGCGGGCGTGGCAGCGGAGGCGGTGCCGTGGGTGAGACCGGGCGTTGCCGGCCCGACCCCTGGGTCCTCGGCGCGGCCTCGGTGCTCGTGGGCCTGGGGCTGGTGCTGGTGTACTCCTCGGCCGCGCCCCGGGCGTTCGGGGGGGCCGGGGGCGACCCCCTGGCCTACCTGAAGCGCTCGGCCGTGTACGCCGGCCTGGGGCTGCTGGCCATGACCGCGGCGAGCCGGGTCCCGGCCGAGCGGCTCCGGCCGTGGGCCTACCCCCTCCTCGGGCTGAGCACCGTGCTGCTGGCCCTGTGCTGGGTGCCGGGGCTGGGCCAGTCCGTGAAGGGGGCCCACCGGTGGGTTCGGATCGGGCCGGTGGGGTTCCAACCGTCCGAGGTGGCCAAGCTCGCGGTGGTGTTGTTCCTGGCCGACAGCCTAGCCCGGCGGGGGGAGCGGCTGCGGTCGTTCGCCTACGGGTACCTGCCCCACGTCCTGATCCCGGCGGTGCCCCTGGCGTTGATCCTGGCGGAGCCCGACCTGGGCACCGCGGCCCTGGTGGGCGGGGTGGTGCTGCTGGTGTGTTTCACGGCCGGGGTGCGGCCGTCGTACCTGGCCTCGGGGCTCCTGCCGGCGGTGCCTGTGGCCGTGTGGGCCCTGTGGTTCGTGCCGTTTCGTCGGGAGCGGATCCTGGCGTTCCTGGACCCCTGGGAGCACGCCCAGGGCGCGGGGTTCCAGCTGGTCCAGAGCCTGTTGGCGTTCGGGTCCGGCGGCCTGTGGGGCGTCGGGATCGGCCGGGGGCAACAGAAGCTGTTCTACCTGCCCGAGGCCCACACCGACTTCATCCTGAGCGTGTGGGCCGAGGAGGCCGGGTTCGTGGGCGTGGCGGCCGTGCTCCTCCTGTTCGGGATGTTGGTGGGCCGGGGGTTCTGGCTGGCGGCCCGCCAGACCGACCCGTTCCATCGGAACCTGGGCGTGGGGGTTGCCACCTGGTTGGGGCTCCAGGCGGGTCTGAACGCCCTGGTGGTGACCGGGTGCCTGCCCACCAAGGGGCTGCCGTTTCCATTTCTCTCGTACGGGGGAACGGGCTGGGTGGTGGACCTGGCGGCCGTGGGGATTTTGGCGGGGCTGGGCCGGTGCGACTCCTGATCGCCGGAGGAGGCACGGGCGGGCACCTGTACCCCGGCATCGCCGTGGCCCAGGAGCTGATGGCCCGGCCGGGCCGGCACGAGGCCGTGTTCGCGGGAACGTCCCGGGGGCTCGAGGCCCGGGTAGTGCCCCGGGCGGGGTTCCCGTTCCACCCCATACACGCGGCCGGCGTGGTGGGCAAAGGGCCCATCGGGGCGTTTCGGGGCCTCGCTCGCACCGCTCAGGGCCTGGCCGACGCGGCGCGGATCCTGCGGCGGGTGCGGCCCCACGCCTGCCTGGGGGTGGGGGGATACGCCTCGGTGCCGGTGGTGGCCCTGGCCCGGCTGTTCGGGGCGTTTACCGCGGTTCAGGAGCAGAACGCCTGGCCGGGCGTGGCCAACCGGGTTCTGGGCCGGTGGGTGCACCGGGTCTATCTGGGGTTCGAGGAGGCGGCCGGCAGGTTCCCCCGGCGAAAGGTCCGGGTCACCGGCAACCCCCTGCGGCCCGAGTTCGCCGAGGCGTTCCCCTACCCGCACCGGGGGGAGGGCAGACCGCTGCGGGTACTGGTGGTGGGAGGGAGCCAGGGGGCACGGGCCCTGAACCTGGCGGTGCCTGATGCCCTGGCCCGGGTTCCCGGTCCGGTGGAGGTGCTGCACCAGAGCGGACCGGGCCGCAAGGACGAGGTGGCGAGCCGGTACGGGCCGGGCCCGGGGGTGCGGGTGGTGGAGTACCTGGACGACATGGCCGGGGCCTACGCCTGGTGCCATCTGGCCGTGGCCCGGGCCGGGGCCCTGACCGTGGGGGAGCTGGCCGCGGCCGGCCGGCCGGCGGTGCTGATCCCGTACCCCCACGCGGCCGGGGGCCACCAGGAGAAGAACGCCCGCGCCGCCGAGGCCGCCGGATGGGCGGTCTGCCTGCCGGAGCCCGAGCTCTCGGCCGAGGCCCTGGCCCGGCGGATCGCGGACCTGGCCGGCCGGCCCGGCCGCCTGGAGACCATGGCGGCGGCCGCCGCCGCCTGGGCCCGCCGGGACGCGGCCCGGGTGATCGTGGACGAGCTGTTGGAAGCGGCTGGAAGGCTGGAAGGCTAGAAGGCTGGGAGGCTGGGAGGCGTTGCGCGGCGAGCCAAGGGGCCGCGCCCGGCTCTCCGACAGGCCCCTTCCCCCGGGTTGACGAGTGCCACTCGCCCTGGGGGCCAGGAGACCGAAGACCGTCGACCGACGACCGTTGACCGAAGTTACCGGGAAGCCGCGTCAGGCCCCTGCGGGGCCGTACAACGGGAAGGTAACTATTGTTGGTCCGGAGCCTTCCCGCCGGAGGCATGGGGCCTGCTTCCGGCCGCGCGCGAAGCCGGGCATTGCGATTCGCCGCGCAGGCACGGGGCAAAAAAGGTTTCATGACCGTTCGGTGGGGCACGAACGGATTCGCGGTACGAGTGTTGGAGGCGCTGCGCGGCGAGCTAAGGGGCCGCACGCGGCTCTCCAGCAGACCCCATGCCCCACCGAGGGTTTGGCGGCGGTTCGGGGAAGCGGCCCGGCCGCCCAGCGGGCCGAAGGCCCCAGACCAACGACTGACGACCGTCGACCGACGACCGTTGACCGAAGTTGCGGGGAAGCTTTCCAGCATAACGTCGGAGGGAGCGTGTACCGCAAAGACCATCGCATCCATTTCGTGGGGATCGGGGGCATCGGGATGAGCGGCATCGCCGAGGTGCTGCTGAACCTGGGCTACCCGGTGAGTGGGTCCGACCTGCGTGACACCCCGATCACCCGGCGCCTCGCCGACCTCGGAGCCAGGATCCATCAGGGACACGCCGCCGAGCACGTGGGCGACGCCACCGTGGTGGTGACCTCGTCGGCAGTGGGGTCTGACAACCCGGAGGTGGTCGAGGCCCACCGCCGGGGCGTGCCGGTGATCCCCCGGGCCGAGATGCTGGCCGAGCTCATGCGCATGAAGTACGCCGTGGCCGTGGCCGGGGCCCACGGCAAGACCACGACCACCTCCATGGTGGGGGTCGTGCTGAGCGAGGCTGGGCTGGACCCCACGGTGGTGGTGGGCGGACGGCTCCGGGGCGTGGGCACCAACGCCGTGCTCGGCAGGGGGGAGTTCCTGGTGGCCGAGGCGGACGAGAGCGACGGCAGCTTCCTCACCCTGGTGCCCACGGTGGCGGTCATCACGAACATCGACCGGGAACACATGAACCACTACGGCAGCGAACAGGCCCTCGAGCAGGCGTTCGTGGACTTCGCCAACAAGGTGCCGTTCTACGGGGCCGTGGTCCTGTGCCTCGACGATCCCCGGGTGCAGGAGGTGCTGCCGGCCGTGCGCAAGCGGGTGATCCCCTACGGCCTGTCGGCCCAGGCCGAGGTACGGGCCCGCGACGTGAGCACCACCGGGGCGCGGACCCGGTTCGAGGTGGTGGTGCGGGGTGTGGCCGTGGGCCGGGTGGACCTGGCCGTGCCCGGCGTCCACAACGTACGCAACGCCCTGGCCTCGGTGGCGGTGGCCGACGAGCTGGGGGTGGATCCGGGGCTGGCGTGCCGCGCTCTGTGTTCCTTCGAGGGGGTGGAGCGCCGCAGCCAGGTGGTGGGCGAGGCCGGAGGGGTGATCGTGGTGGACGACTACGGCCACCACCCCACCGAGATCCAGGCCGTGCTGGCCGCCCTCAAGGAGGCGTATGGCCGGCGGGTCGTGGCCGTGTTCCAGCCCCACCGGTACTCCCGCACGGCCGACCTGATGGACCGGTTCGCCACCTGCTTCTACGACGCGGACACCGTGCTCGTGACCGAGATCTACCCCGCCGGGGAGGCTCCCGTGGAGGGGATCACGGCCGAGGCCCTGGCCGAGGGGCTGCGGACTCACGGCCACCGGGACGCGGCGTTCGTTGGTCTGCTGGACGCCGTGCCCGACGCCGTGGCGGAGCGGGTCCGGCCCGGGGATCTGGTGGTGACCCTGGGGGCCGGCAGCATCGGGGGCGTGGGCGCACGGATCGTTGCACGGCTGGCAGAGGGAGATACCCATGGCGAGAACAGCGCTGGATGAGATCCAAGAGTGCGTCCGGGGGCGGGTGGTGCTGAACGTGCCCATGGACCGCTTGACCACCATCCGGGTTGGGGGGCCGGCCGACCTCCTGGTGTACCCCGAGGACCAGGAGGATCTGGCGGCGCTGGTCTCGTTCTTGACCCAACGGGGTCTTCCCTACTTCGTGTTGGGGAACGGGTCCAACCTGGTGGTCCGGGACGGCGGCATCCGCGGCGCCGTCATCTGCCTGACCGAAGGGTTCCGGGGCCTGGAGGCCCGAGGTGGGGCGTCGTTCCGGGTGGAGGCCGGGGTGGCTCTTCGGCGGATGGTCCGGTGGACCGTGGACCAGGGGATCACCGGGTTCGAGCCCCTGGTGGGCATCCCGGGGTCGGTGGGCGGGGCCCTCGCCATGAACGCCGGGGCGTGGGACACCGAGATTGGGGACCGAGTGGTGGAGCTGGAGCTCCTCACTCCGGCCGGCCGGGTGGAGGTGCTTCCCCGTTCGGAGCTTCGGTTCCGGTACCGGCTCCTGGACCTGCCCGCCGGCTCTGTGATCGTGGCCGCCGTGTTGGAGGGGGAGCCGGCCGAGCCCGAGGCGGTGAAGGAGCGGGCCCGGGAGCTCTACGGTCGGCGGAAGGAGCGCCAGCCGCTGCAGGAGCCCAGCGCCGGCAGCGTGTTCAAGAACCCCCCCGGCGCCAAGGCGGCCCGCCTGATCGAGGCGTGCGGCCTCAAGGGTGTTCGGGTAGGTGACGCCGAGGTTTCGCGGCTCCACGCAAACTTCATCGTGAATGCCGGCATGGCCACCTCTAGCCAGGTGGTGGCCCTGATCGGCATGATCCAGGAGCGGGTGTACGTGAAGCACCGGATCAAGCTGGAGCCCGAGGTCCGGATCGTGGGGGAGTGGGCCAAGGGGAAGCTGCGGGTGCAGGACTGACCGGGCGGCAGGCGGTTTGCCGAAAGGAGCCCCGATGAGCCGGGTGGCGGTGCTGCTGGGCGGACGAAGCAACGAGCGGGAGGTGAGCCTACGCACGGGCCGGGCCGTGTCCCAGGCCCTCCGGCGCAAGGGGCACGACGTGACAGAGGTGGACGCGGTCGGCGACTGGGTGGAGCGGCTCTTGGGCCTTCGGCCCGAGGCCGCGTTCGTGGCGCTGCACGGCCGATGGGGCGAGGACGGCACGGTCCAGGGGCTGCTGGAGATGCTGGACATCCCGTACACCGGGTCCGGGGTGCTGGCGAGCGCCCTGGCCATGGACAAGGTGGCCTCGAAGCGGGTGTTCGCGGCCTGCGGCATCCCCACCCCGCCGTGGCAGGTGCTGCCCCCCGGCCCGGGGGCCGAGGCCGTGGAGGTCCTGGCCCCGTTGGTGGCCAAACCTCCCCGGGGCGGCTCCACCCTGGGGGTCGGGGTGGCCCGTACCCCCGACGAGGTCCCGGCCGCCCTCCGGACGGCCCGGGGGTGCGAGGACACGGTGCTGATCGAGGGGTTCATTGAGGGGCGGGAGCTCACGGTGGGGCTCCTGGACGACCTGGAGCTGCCCGTGGTGGAGATCGTGCCGGAGTCGGGGTTCTACGACTACGAGGCCAAGTACACGGCGGGTCGGACCCGGTATCTCTGCCCCGCACCCCTGTCCGAGATGGAAGCGGGGCGTGCGGTCGAAGTGGCCCGGGCGGCCTACGGGGCCCTGGGGTGCTCGGGTGCGGCCCGGGTGGACCTGCGGCTCGATCCCCAGGGCAACCCCTGGGTGCTCGAGGTGAACACGATTCCGGGCATGACGCCCACGAGCCTGCTGCCCAAGGCCGCGGCAGCGGCGGGCATCGGGTTCGACGACCTGGTGGAACGGATGCTCTCCGGGGCGTCCCTGAAGGCGTGAGGCAGCGGTGAGAGACGAGCCTTTCGCGGCGGAGAACTCGGAGCCCCGACCGGCCCTGGCCCCCCTGGCCGTCACCCTGGTGTGGCTGGCGGCCGGGGCAGCGTTGGCCGTGGCCCTGTACGCTGGGTTCCGCCGGAGCACGGGCACGGTGTTTCCGGTGGTGGCGGTGCGGGTGGAGGGCACGGTGCGCACCGATCCCGAGGCGGTGCGCCGGTCCGTGGGCGTGGAGCCCGGGGATCCGCTGTTCGGCCTGGACGTGGCCGGCATCCAACGGGCCGCCGAGCGGATGCCGTGGGTGCGGGAGGCCCGGGTGATCCGCCAGGTGCCCGGCACCGTGCGGATCGTGGTGACCGAGTGGAAGCCCCGGTACCTGATCCGGACCGACCGCCTGGTCTACCTCACGACCGAGGGACACGTGGTTCCCGTGCCGGTGGCGCCCGGGGACGACTACCCGGTGATCACCGGCATCTCGCCCACCCAGCTGCGGCGGCGGGGCGAGATACAGCGGGCCTTGCTGGAACTCCTGGGTCTTCTCGAGGGCGGGCTGGCCGGGGAGGAGGTAGGCGAGGTCCACGTGGACCCGGAGGAGGGCATCACCGTGTACACCGACCGACGGGCGGTGCGGTTCGGGCTCGGGGGGTTCGGGGAGAAGCTCGAGCGCCTGGCCCGGCTGGATCGCCACCTGTCCCGTACGGGACGGTGGGCCCGCACCGTGGACCTGGACTACGAGGACCGGATCGTGGCCCGGCTCGAGGGGCCGTATCGCAAGGGAGGCCGACGGTGAGGGCTGGAACGCGTCAGATCGTGGGGTTGGACATCGGCACCACCAAGATCTGCGCCGTGGTGGCCGAGACCTCGGCCGAGGGCGTCCGGGTTCTCGGGTTCGGCACCCACCCGTCCAAGGGACTGCGCAAGGGGGTGGTGGTCAACATCGAGGCTACGGTCCAGTCGATCCGCAAGGCCGTGGAAGAGGCCGAGATCATGGCCGACCGGGAGATTCGGCAGGTGTTCGCCGGCATCGCTGGCGGGCACATCCAGGGGTTCAACAGCCACGGCGTGATCCCCCTCAGGGATCGGGAGGTGAGGCCGGCCGACGTCCGACGGGTGCTCGACGCGGCCCGGGCCGTGGCCATTCCCATGGACCGGGAGGTGATTCACATCCTGCCCCAGGAGTACATCGTGGACGATCAGGACGGCATCCGCGAGCCTCTGGGGATGAGCGGGGTGCGGCTGGAGGCCCGGGTCCACATGGTCACCGGCGCCGTGACCAGCGCCCAAAACATCGTGAAGTGCTGCAACCGGGCCGGCCTGCAGGTGGCAGACATCGTGCTCGAGCCCCTGGCCAGTGCCGAGGCCGTGCTGACCGAGGACGAGAGGGAGATCGGCGTGGCCCTGGTGGACATGGGCGGGGGCACCACCGACATCCTGGTGGTTAGCCAGGGCGCCGTGCGCCACTCCTCGGTGCTGGCTCTGGGCGGGGCCCACGTGACCAATGATATCGCCGTGGGGCTGCGCACCCCGGTGGCCGACGCCGAGAAGATCAAACGGCGCCACGGCTGCGCCCTGGCCTCGCTGGTGGGCAAGGACGAGACCCTGGAGGTGCCGAGCGTGGGCGGCCGCAGGCCCCGGGTGATGAACCGGAAAATCCTGGCCGAGATCGTGGAGCCCCGCATGGAGGAGCTGTTGACCCTGGTGCAGCAGGACCTGGAGAAGGCCGGCATGGAGGACCGGCTGGCCTCCGGCCTGGTGCTCACCGGTGGGGGCAGCCTGCTCGAAGGGGTCGTGGAGATGGCGGAGCAGGTGTTCGGGGGGGTGCCGGTTCGGCGGGGCTACCCCCAGGGGACCGAGAGCCTGCCCGACGGCCTGCGGGACCCGGCGTTTGCCACCAGCGTGGGCCTCGTCCTGTGCGCGGCCCGGGCGGGCACAGAGGGGTGGAGCCCCCTGGACTCCGACGACCAGAACCTGTTCCTCAAGATCGCCAGCCGGATGAAGTCGTGGTTTCGCAACTTTTTCTGAACATCGTTCCCAGGTAGAGCGTCCCCCAACCAGGAGGTGACCCATGGCCAAGTTCGAGCTCGAAGAGACCCCTGCGTTCCAGGCCCGCATCAAGGTGGTAGGGGTGGGAGGCGGCGGCGGCAACGCCGTGAACACCATGATCGCCGCGGGGATCCAAGGTGTGGACTTTATCGCGGCCAACACCGACGCCCAGGCCCTGGCCGCGAGCCTGGCGCCCATGAAGGTACAGCTCGGCAGCGGCCTGACCCGGGGGCTCGGGGCCGGCGCCAACCCCGAGGTGGGCCGTCAGGCCGCCCTGGAAGACACCGCCACCATCGCCGATGCCCTGGACGGTGCGGACATGGTGTTCATCACGGCCGGCATGGGCGGGGGCACGGGCACGGGCGCGAGCCCGGTGATCGCCCGGGTGGCCAAGGAGTGCGGCGCGCTCACCGTAGGGGTGGTCACGAAGCCCTTCGGTTTCGAGGGCAAGCGCCGGATGCGCCAGGCCCTCGAGGGCGTGGACGAACTGCGCCAGGAGGTGGACACCCTGGTCACCATCCCCAACGACCGGCTCCTGTCCATCGCCGGCAAGCAGGCCTCGTTCCTCGACGCGTTCCGCATGGCCGACGACGTGCTGCGCCAGGCCGTGCAGGGCATCAGCGACCTGATCACCCAGGCCGGCATCATCAACGTGGACTTTGCCGACGTGCGCACGGTGATGAGTGAGAAGGGCATGGCCCTCATGGGCAGCGGAATGCGCAGCGGCGAGAACCGGGCGGTCATGGCGGCCCAGGACGCGATCTCGAGCCCACTGCTGGACAACGTGAGCATCGAGGGGGCCCGTGGGGTGCTCATCAACATCACCGGCCCCTCGGACCTGGGGCTGGCCGAGGTGGTGGAGGCGGCCACCCTGATCCAGGAGGCGGCCCACGAGGACGCCAACATCATCTACGGTCAGGTGATCGACGACTCCATGGAGGACCGGGTCCAGGTGACCGTGATCGCCACCGGGTTCGGGGAGGGCAAGGCCGAGCAGGAGCCGATCCCGATCGAGACCGTCCGGGCCGTGAAGGCCGAGAAGGCCCAGCCCGTGGACTACGACAAGCCCGCCTTCCAGCGCCGCAAGGAGCCGGCAACGGCCGTGCGGGTCAGCCGTGTCGTGGGCAGCGACATCGAGATGGAGAGCGAGCTCGACATTCCCACGTTCCTCCGGAGGCAGGCCGACTAGCGTTCCGTTTCGCAAAAACGTATGCGGATTGCTTCGGTGGCGCTGGGGGCTCCGCCGAAGCGCGACGGCCAAGCAGCCTGGGCCGCCCGGCGCCAGGGGAGCGGCCGCGGCGCGTGCTCTCACGCGCCGCAGCGGACCGCGCCGAGGCGGCCCCTGCGAGGCCGTTCAGCGAAGGAGGGGCTCCCAGCCCTACCCCCAGGGAACAGCACGAAATTTCCGAAATACGACACCAGCATCGTATTGCGCCTCACCCTTTGCTGGATGTGCGAGCTCTTACGGAACGTGGCGCTACGAACCCGGCGTTCCGTGCGGCAACCTACGGGACAAGCAACTGTGTTGCGTGTCAAGCCGGAACCGCGGAGCGGGGCTGCCAGGGAGTCCTGTCCCGGACGATCGCGTTTAGGATCGTGATCAGTTTGCGCATGCAGGCCGTGAGCGCGACTTTGCGTTT
>Ga0256830_1000497_pt1 | contig 31292 bp, 22 predicted proteins | sample 128326metaG_FD_190537 | JGI IMG/M metagenome (GOLD analysis project Ga0256830, IMG submission 190537) | Hydrothermal vent microbial communities from Lau Basin, Pacific Ocean - 128-326 | ecosystem: Environmental > Aquatic > Marine > Hydrothermal vents | place: Pacific Ocean: Lau Basin | collected... | reverse complement strand
GATCTCCGCCCGCACCCGATCGAGAAGCGCCCGGGCCTCCGCTCGCGCGGGCTCGCTGCCTTGGCCGGCTTCGAGCACGCGCTCGAGCGCCTCGATATAGCGTAGATCATCGACGCCTTCGCGGGCGGCTTCCCATTCCCTCAGATAGGATCGGCCACCGTTGAACTCGACACTGACATTCTTCCATTGCCACAGCATCACGACTTCGGTATCGAGCCTCCAGGTCAGATAGCCCACCTGATAGCGGACACTGGCCGGCTGGTTGCCGTAGATGTTGACGTAGGTCCCGTAGGTGCCTCCATCTTCCGCCGTGCGCTGCCTCGTCTCCGGACCAAGATACTTGTTGTGATAGACACGGGTCGTCAAACCCGGAAGCAGGCGAAGCGCCGGTTCGCCTTCGATCGCCGGAAACCAGAGTTTCGCCGGGTCCGGTTCTGAAACCGTCGGCTCGTTGCAGGTGATCATGGCATCGACTTTCGCCTCGACGGCAGCACGCAACATCGTCTTGGCGAGACGCATCGAACCCCTTGACTTGTGGGGCTCGTCGATGAGGTAGAAGAAGAGAGGGGGCCAACCCTTCTCCTTGCCGAGTTCTTCGAAGGCTTTCATGGCGGCGACCCAACCGTTGAAGATCTCCTTACCGAGCGGAGTCGTCGGAATCGCATCCGGATCGGGAACGGGATAGTAGGGACCCTTGTGGCGATCTACGCCATCTAAAGCCTCACCCTTCTCAAAGAAAAGTTCATATCCTTGACCATAGTCGACCGACCGAAGGTCGGCATGCTCACCGGTGAGCGCCCCACCTTGACCGAGCGCCGCCAAAGTCGTTCCGACAAGGTGCTTGTACATCATCAAGCCGATCGGCCGATCGACGCCGAGACCGTGTCTTCGCGCAGCCTCGATGACCTCGGTGACACGATCCATGCGCCCTCGAAAATCGAAGTCTCCGTCGCGGTACTTCGGCAGCGTCTGCTTCGGCCATCCGTGATTGACGCAGATCGTGTTCATCCCATGAGCACGACTGTCGGCCAAGACTTCCTCATCCAACGGGAAGTTGTTCCCGAAAAGGAAAATCGCCGGATCGGCATCGCGCAGCGTGAAAGGAAGCACCTCCAAGGTATAGTCGACGAAGCGCTCGACTTCCCTAGGTCCCGCAGCACCGGATGTGTCCTGCGACATTTCGGCCGAAACTTCGATTCGCCCGCGGTACACCCCCGCCGCGGCCTCCTCGGGAACCTGCACGGTGATCCAGAACTGTTGAGTCGTATGCGCGTCAAGATCTACGGCATCGCGCGCGTCGAGATAGCCGGGCGGACGCGGGTGTCCCTTGATCGGGCGCCAACGCTGCAGAGGGTCGATATAGCGCGTCACCAACACCGTAAAGGCGCTCGCTGGAATCACCGCACCATCTTCGCCTTGGAGATCACCGGCCGTCACGGTGAGGTTCTTCAGATTCGTGCCCGCGCGCACGCCGAGACTTGCCGGTTCGTACTCGCCGGGAGTGGCCAGCAGTGAAATCGGCCGATTCACTTCTTCCGGGGCGGGACGGTCCTCGAGATAGATCGCTTCGAGATAGTGCCGGGAAAAGACCGTGATATCCGGCTCAGGAGCCTCTTCGGCTTGACAACTCCAACCGAGCGAAGCCACCAGCGAGAGCAAGGCAAGTCGCGAAGCTAGGCCGAAAGCGCCATCGTTCGAGGGCCCGCAAGACATCCAACGAAACAAGCGATCCGGCATCGAGGCGCCGGGCGACGAATTCTTGCCACAGAACTCTGGTCGGTTCATCGAGGCTCCCTTGCCTGAAGGGCTCGCCGATCAGGCTCCTATTCTAGCGGCTTTCTTTTTCGTGACCTTCTTCTTCACCGCTTTCTTCTTCGCGGCTTTCTTCTTCGCTGCTTTCTTCTTCGTAGCTTTCTTGGCCGAGGCCTTTTTCTTCGCTTTGCGCCGCGGAGGTTTACCGTTCTCTTCGAGAATCTTCAGGGCAGACTCGAGCGTCAATTCATCGAGCGATACGCCATTGGGAAGCGATGCATTGAGTTCGCTGTTCGAGATATACGGACCGTACGGGCCATCGAAAACTTGCACGGCATTCTCGGCGGCGTCCTTGCCGAGTTCCTTGAGCACCTTCCGAGTCGTGCGCTGGCCGCGACGGCGCTTGGGCTCGGCCAAACGAGCGACGGCTTGCTCGAGAGTGATCTCGAAGATCATCTCCTCGCTATCGATCGACCGCGTCTCATCACCGCTCTTGATGAATGGACCGAAGCGCCCCTTCGTGGCGATCACCTCATCGCCGGTTTCCGGATGCACACCAACCACGCGCGGCAACGACAGCAATTTCAGCGCTTGCTCCAGCGTGGCCTCATCTTCGCTCATGCCGCGAGGCAAGGACGCGCGCTTTGGTTTTTCCGCGCCTTTTTCCGTTGGAGTTTCCCCAAGCTGCACGTAGGCGCCGAAACGACCCGTCATGGCGTAGACCGTCAGGCCCGTCTTGGGATCTTCGCCCAACACGAGCGGACCGCGGTTTTTCTTCTCGATCAGATCGATCGATTCCTCAACGGTTAGATCCGCCGGAGCGATACCTGCCGGAATCGAAGCCATCTGGCGCTCTTCACCCACACGCATTTGCACATAGGGGCCGTAACGGCCGACTTTGACGACGACCTCGGCGTCGCTGCTCGGATGCCGGCCTATGACGATCTCCGGATACTCGATCTGATCCTCTTCCTTGGAGATTCGCGCATCGAGCCCGGGCTCGCCGTTTCCGCCGTGGTAGAAACGATGTAAGTGATCGCGATAGTCGATCTCGCCGGCCGCGATCTCATCGAGTTGACGCTCCATCTTGGCGGTGAAGCGAATGTCGACGTAGTCACCGAAGTGCTCTTCCAGCAACTTGGTCACCGCGAAGGCCGTAAAGGTCGGAACGAGTGCGTTCTTTTGCTTGTCGATGTAGCCGCGCTGCTGAATCGTATCGATGATCGAAGCGTAGGTCGAAGGACGACCGATGCCTTCGGCTTCGAGCTTCTTGACGAGGCTGGCCTCCGTATAGCGCGCCGGCGGCAGGGTCTCGTGCCGTGTCGCCTCGACGCGTAGAGGATCTAGGCTCTGCCCTTTGGACATCGGCGGCAAGAGCACTTCCTTATCGGCGAGTTCCGCGTGAGGATCATCGGAGCCTTCGACGTAGGCCCGCAAGAACCCCGGGAACTTCACGGTCTTCCCGCTGGCATTGAAAGTTGCGGTACCACCGCCTGAGCCCTGATCGCCGGAGAGAGGGGCTTCGATCTCCACCGCCGTTCGCAGCAGCCGAGCATCGGTCATCTGACTTGCGACCGTGCGCTTCCAAATCAGCTCGTAGAGCTTCATTTCTTCGACATCGAGGTACTTCGCCAACGAGTCGGGGGTTCTGGAGACCTCCGTCGGGCGAATCGCTTCGTGAGCTTCTTGAGCCCCGGCGGCTTTCGTCTTGTACTCGCGCGGCCCATCCGTGTAGGCATCGCCATACTTCGTCCGAATCACCTCCTCGGAATCGTGAAGCGCCTTCTTGGAGAGTGTGACGGAATCGGTACGCATATAGGTGATCACACCGACGCGTTCGCCGTTGAGGTCGATGCCTTCATAGAGGCGTTGAGCTATGCGCATCGTACGACGTGCGGCGAAACCCAACTTGCGGTTGGCTTCCTGCTGCAAGGAAGAGGTCGTAAACGGCGGTGCCGGACGGCGCGTGAAGGGCTTTTCCTCGACGTTGCCGACCTTCCACGGGCGCTCGAATCGATTGAGCAAGTCACCGATCGAATCCTCGTCGCGGATCCACAGTGCCTTGCTGCCGCTCTTGAGTTGACCGGTATCCGGGTCGAAATCCTGGCCGGTGGCGATTTTCTCGCCGCTGACGCGAGCGAGCTTCGCAGTGAAGTTCGTACCATCGATCCCGAACTCCGCCTCGGCGCCAAAGTAGCAAGCCGTCACGAAGGAGCGGCGTTCGCGCTCGCGCATCACACACAGCCGAACGGCGACGGACTGCACCCGTCCGGCCGAGAGCCCACGCCGAACCTTCTTCCAAAGCACCGGCGAGAGCTTGTACCCGAAGAGCCTGTCGAGAATGCGCCGGCTTTCTTGTGCTCGGACCAGCCCCTCGTGGATCTCTCGCGGAGAACTCACGGCCTCGCGAATGGCCTCGGCGGTGATCTCGTGAAATGCGATGCGCTTGACCGGGACTTTCGGCTTGAGGACCTGCACCACATGCCAGGAGATACTCTCCCCCTCGCGATCTTCATCCGTGGCCAGCAACACCTCGTCGGCCTCGGCAAGAGCTTCCTTCAACTTCTTGACATATTTCTTCTTATCCGCAGGAACGACGTAGAGGGGCTCGAAGCCGTCATCTACGTTCACGCCCAAGCGAGCCCAGGATTCCTTCTTATAGCGCGCGGGAATATGCTCGGCCTTCTCGGGCAAATCGCGAATATGCCCGTAGCTGGCCTCCACCACATAGTCCGACCCGAGGATCCGGCTGATCGTCTTGGCCTTGGCCGGAGACTCCACGATGACGAGCGACGACATGCTGCTAGACCTCTCTTTCCTTGTCCCGGATAGCGGGCACGACCTCTTCGACAGCCCTCCGGGGCGCCCCGGGTGCCGGCGTAGATTGGACACCCCGGAGCACTTCGTCAAGCCGCATGCGACAGTCCAGCGTGCCGGGTCCCTGATGCGGATATATAGGAACGGATCCGAAATTGCCAAGCCGCTTGCAGGGAAAAGGGCTGAGCCCCTTCGCGAAACGAGTTCGCGCACCGCCCCGCATCGACCGCCGCCTCTTCTTCGAGACGACACCTCCAGGAGAGATCTAACCTATTGAATTTCCTTGGCTTATAAGGACTATCTCGGATGATTAAGCGGTCCCTGCCGAGAGGTCTTTCTTCTCTTGGGCGACCTCGTTCCCCCTCGTCGAAGCGGGCGACGAGAGAATGTCGGCGATGAGTGGATCTCGCCCTCTCCAACGCCCGAAGCCGCTGACGGTGCGCTCCTCGTCCGGGGCGGAAGATTCCGGCCACAGGGTGGTCACCCGATGACGAATCGTACCCGCGATTCGCTGAACCTCGAGATCGAAAAGCGGTACGAAGCCCACGCGGCGGTGCGAATTGACCGAACGCCGGGTATCGATCTGAAACGAACCGTAGATCCGCTCGATCCCCCGAGCGTGTAGGAGTTCGACCGCCTCGGACCAATACTTGTGAAAAACTCCGCTCATTCGGTACTTCGGGAGCACGTCGAGACCGAAGGCCCAAGCCGAGTTCTCCCCCATCTCGAAGGAGTAGGCGTTGGCGAGGGAAACGTGTTCCGTCTTGACGTCGAACCACCCCATCGCAGCCGGCTCCCCTGCGACGTACCCCACCAGCAGCCAGGAGCCGTCGGCGAGGCTCTGCTCGAGCCGATGATGCCGGGGAAAGGCGGAAGCGAGCCGCAGCAAATCGTCTTCACACGCCCATCTCACATGAACGTCGGGCAACGGGCGCGCGAGACGCTTGGCCGCGACTAGACGCATGATCTTCAGGCGATTCGCGCGGAAGAGCGCCGGGGGAAAGGTCGATCGCGCCAGCGCTGCGCGCATCTCTGCCGTACACCCCTCGCGGAGGAGCTTCCCGGCGATCGATATCGTTCTCGACAAGATACCCATTTCCCTACTCTTCTCGCGCCGCGATCGGACTCGGGCTCGCCCCGAGGACGCTTCCTACGTATCGACCGAAAGCGGCAAAACCTTTAGGAATGAAGCCGCCGCGCATGGGGGAGGCCGTCTCGTCCGGAAAAGTCCCCAACCGTTCGGAATCAGTCAGCCAAAGCCGCGGGTCAATGATGCTCGCGGCGAGAAAAGGTCAACGCACACCCAACGAAAAACGCGAGCCGCACCGGCACCCGGTGCCGAGGTTCTCCCGCTTGATTCTGAGTCGTCGTCCCCTGTTCGAACTCCGTCGCGATGACGAACGGAAAGCACTCCCTTCGATGATATTCACCCAACCAGGATGCCAGTCTAGCCGCAGTCTCCACCTCGTGCAAGAGCTTCGATGAAGCGCTCGATCCGCGACATGTTCTTGGCGTAGTCGAGTTCTTCTTTGACGAAGACTCGGGCCGATTCGATCCCCCGAATTCGGCGCTCGTCGTCTTCGGCGAGATCACCGAGGTGTCGGGCCAACGACTCGGCATCCCCCACGTCGAAGAGATCACCCGTCTCCCCCTCCCTAACGAAGGGAGAGTTCGCGGCGATTTTGGTGACGACGGGATAAGTCCCCACCGCCATGGCCTCGAAGAGCGAAGATGAGGCTCCATCGGTACTCGACGTGCTGACGTAGACATCCGACCAAGCCAGAACCTCGGGAATTGCAGGCGGGGCCACTTTGCCGAGAAAGCGGACCTTGGCACCGAGCCCCCCCTCTTCCACTCGTCGCTCGAGCCGCGGACGCTCGGGGCCATCGCCTCCGATCCGTGCTTCGAAAGGAACCCCCCGCTCGCCTAGCCGGAGCAGCGCATCGACCAGCGTATCGACGCGATAGAGGGGCTTGAGCCAGCGAATCGAAAGAATCCTCAGGGGATCGTCCGCCGCGCGAAGGCGTGATTGTCGGTAGGGAAAGAGGTTCAGGTCGACACCACGAGGCTGCACGAGCGTGCGTTCTCTGGAAAAACCCAGTTCGACGAGACGATCGGCGACATGCGGTGCCCAAGCCAGCATTCCGTCGAAGCGCCGCAACACCCAAGAGACAAGCAGGCGGTTGCGCATCTTCTTCGACCAGGAATCGAAATCGTCCACGAGCACATCACCTCCCGCCGCAGCGCCGACGAGCGGGCCCGGCGAACACAGGGCGGCAACGAACCCGTAGCTGGTCATGTAATAGGCCAAGGTGAGATCGGGCTGAATCTCTCGATACAAGCGACGCCCGCTCGCGCGAGCCTCGGGGATCATCCGTAAGGAGGTCGGCCCCTTGGACAAGCACTTTAGGAGCGGAACGGAATACGCCGTCTCCTCGGGCGGTATCTCGTGCAAGGTGGCGAGCGTGACCTCATGCCCTTGCCGGTTCAGGTGACTCACCCAGCGTGTGGCATGAGGCGAGGTCGCAGGACCGAAAAAGAGAATTCTCATCTCCAACGACTTCAGCGTTGCACGGTCATCAGGGGTGTGCGCGGCGCCTGCGCGCGATCGCGAGCCAAGATCCCCTCTCGTTCGGCCACACCGGCGAGAACCCAGAAAAATGCCATGATGATCTGCGGCTCCCAGCGCGCACCGAAAAGCATCGCCAAGGCCATCGCCACGGTTCCGGCAAACACTCCCGCCCCGAGACAGCGATGCAGAGGATCTTCGCAGTATTTCTGAGCGCGCCACCCGGCGGCAAGCATCATCACGAAGACGGCTCCTAACACCGCCAGCCCCAGCAACCCCTCCTCAGTGCCGACTTGGCAATAGGTCGAGTGTGCGCCCTTGAAACGCTTTAGTGTACCGTATTTCTCGAAGACATACGGATAGGACTTGTAGCCGTGTCCGATGATCGGCGATGGAGCCATCATTGCTGGAAGAGATTTGTACTGCTCGACGCGCATCTGGGCCGAGTCATCGACGATCTGATCGTCGACTCCGATATCACCCGACGTCTGCCCGGAAAGCGCCAACCGCTCCTTCACTGCTTCCGGAGCCCACAAGTTGAAGGTGGCCACGGCAAGGACCAAGAGCACCAGCAAGCGGCGATCCTTGAAGAGGGCGATGACGAGAAGCGCGCCGACGGCCCCGACCCATCCTCCGCGAGAAAGAGTCAAGATCAAAGCAAAGCCCACGAGGCCGCTGGCAACGAGAAACCAGAGATTCAGAGCCTTTCCGCCGACTCTGTTCAAAGTCAGAGACACGACGAATGGAAGGTACACCGCCAAAGCAGCTCCGAATGTATTGGGCTGTTGAGCGATCAAGGCCATTGCCCGTGCTCGCTCCAGATTGCCGGCGAGGAAGGGGATCATTCCTTCGTTGATGGCCTGCCCGCAGTTGAGCATCAACGAGGCGGTCGCCGCCATCAGAACCAACATCTGGTCACGCCGTTCGCGAAGGACGTGAAAACCGACCGGTAAGAAGATCATGAAGGCGAGATGATTCTTCGCCTTTTGCATGGTATCGAAGAGACCGCTTTGCCAGAACAATGACGCGACGACACAAGACATCAAAATCAGTAGTGCATAGACCAGCAACCACCGGCCGAGCGGTGTCCGCAAGTCGTCCTTGCCGGCAATCTGGTTCTGCCGGACCCAGATGAAGATCGCCATGGCGATCAGCAAGGTTTCGGCATTGAGGCCGCGGATGGGGATCATGCCGGGCGGTACCAGCGACATCGCCGGCGAACCGAAGACCAGCATGGCCAATCCCATCGCCGGACGGCGCATCGTCTGCACGATCATCAGAATGCCGAAGAAGATGATGAGACCGTACTTGACACTCTTGAACGGGAAGGCCCAAGCGATCGCCACGCATCCGATCGCCAAGATCAGCACCGATATCTCGTGCATCGCCAGCGTCTTTCCGGCACTCTCCTCGGGCGGCGGCTCGGATGGCACCTCCTTGAGATAGTTGTGGTGGCTAGCGGCAAGCGGCGACACGTGTTGGCACCTCGGCCCGACGGCTCGATACCCGGTCAAGAATAGGTTGCGCAAGCCCCGGCCGGCTACTTTTCGCTGTCGATTTCCTCGGGTCCGAAGCGGGATTCACCGAGAATCCGTCCCGTGCGCCCTTCCCGCGACCTCCTCGCAGCGAAGTGAGGCGGCCGGCTGCCGGGGCCGACGAGCCCTCCCCCTAGGCACCTCTCGAGCCCTTGCTATTTGGAGCGCAGCGCACGCAACAACGACCCAAGCATGTCGACCCCGAGCATCTTTGCCGCAAGCGTATGAATCCCCGCTGCCCCTAGACCGGCCGCAGCGAGACGCAGGAAATGACTCCATCGATCGTCGACACTCACCGGATACCAGTGGAAGAACACCGCGACGAAAGCCGCCGCCCCTCCGCCCGCCAAGAGAAGACGGATCATCTGCCAAAGGAAACGGCGCGTATCGGGCCGCACGTCTCGGGGCAGCCAATGCCACATCAATCCGAGCCGGAAAAAGGTCGAGATCGAAGACGCCGCAGCGAGCGCTACGAAACCCCAGAAGAGAAGATCTTGACTCCATAGCCACATCAGAAGGGAAAGCGAAAGCAGCAGTTTGAAACCGATCCGCCAGAACCCTGCGATCATCGGGGTTCGTGTGTCGGCGTTGCCGATATAGACCTGAGAGATGATCTGCGCCATCCCGTAAAACGGTGCGGCCACGGCAAAGAGCGGCAGAGCGAGCGAGAGCAACCGCGTATCTTCGGCGCGAAATTCCCCTGTTTGGTAGATGAACCCCGCCACCTCCTCAGAGCCGGCGACGAGAATCGCCGTAAACGGCAGCATGAAATAAAGGCAGCCGCCGAGCGCGTACGAAAGGCGGCTACGGACCTCCTCGCGGCGTTTCTCGGCAAGCATCTTGGCGAACGACGGCAAGAGAACGGAGCCGGAAATCGTCAATACCAAATCCGTCACGACCCCGGAGAGCACGATGGCGTAGCTGAGAATCGAGAGGTGCCCTGCCGGAAGAAACGACGTGAAGAGGCGATCGAGAAGAACGTCGAGACGTGTTCCCGTCAAGCCAATGAAGAGCGGCAGCGCGACGGTCAGGACTTCGCGGATCTCCGGCGCTCGAGGCCGAAGCGTAAAGGAGTAGAACCGTCGGTACCGATAGAGAATCGAGAGCTGAATCAGGAGGGTTGCCGCCGCTCCGGCCAAGATCCCGAAGGCGTAGCCGCGAAGGCCCATCGTCTTGGCCAAGAGCATGATGCAAATGATCAGGACGACTGCATTGACGACCCGCCCCACGGCGGGAAAAACCTGCCGTCGATAGATGTTCTGCAGGCTGCCGAGCAGCACGGCAAGAACCGAAAAAACGATCGACAGAACGAGAATACGACCTTGCTCAGAAGAGGCGCTCCAGACACGCTCGTCCTGAAAGCCCCACGACATGGCGCGTACTAGAAACGGAGCGCCGAAAAAGAGAAGAACCGACAAGAGCACGAGAAAAACGGCGACCGTGTTGATGACATTGCTTGCCGCGCGCCAAGCGGCCTCTTCTCCCTCCTCATGCAGCCTCTTGGTAAAGATGGGCACGAAGGCCGCGCGCAACGGCATCTCGATCCAAGTCGCGAACATATCCGGCAGCGTCTTCGCAACGAGAAAGCCATCGAGCCCCCGCGTCGCACCAAAAGCGTGGGCCACGACACGCTCGCGCACGATGCCGATGATCTTCGCGACGAGGCCGAGACCGGTGACCAAGACTCCCGCCATCACCATGTATCGTGAATCGGCCCGCCTTCGCTTCGCCTCGGCTTCCTTCTCGATCTTGGGTTGCGCTTCGCCCTTCACTCGTTCTCCGCTCGACGCCCGAACGCTCCGAAAGCCGCCCCGAACCGACAGACTTGACCCGCGCTGCAGATCGCATCCATTGGCTCTGCCGATCGTGGGCCATCCGAGAAAAATGAATCGACGGCCTGTTCGAAGGACAATATAGTCCGAGTGTGGCGGGAGGTGTTAAGTCTTGGGCCTGAGATCATTGTACGCGACCTACCGACGACGACGACTCTATGGGCGCTGTCGGGCCTCTGATCTCGGCGTCGTGATCCTTCGCTACCATTCGGTCGGTCAAGCCCGCGATGTCGAAGGATATCTCGACCCCGGTCTTTCCGTTTCACCGGAGCGATTCCGTCAACAGATCAGAATTCTCGCCGCGAATTTCCGCTTCGGGAAACCCGACGACCTCGCAGCGAGACTTGCCGGAGAGGACGACGGAAAACCGTTGGCCGTGCTGACCTTCGACGATGGTTATCGGGATAATCACGACGTCGCCATGCCGATTCTGCTCGAGGAGGGCGCCGTTGCGGCCTTTTACATCACCACGGGACCACTGGCCCGGGGTCGCGGATTGTGGATTTCGGAGATCTGGCGGCTGACGAGGACGATGCCTCCCGGGAAAATCGACCTTCCACCGGAAGATCTGCGCTTCATGAACGGCGACTCTTCGGGGCGATACTCATACCGGCGTCGCCTGACCCGCTGGATGTCGCGGATCACCGAGGAAACGCGTGAGCACGCGCTCGACTACCTTGCGTCGCGAGCCGGCATCCCTCGAGGCGAAGGTCTCGGCGCGAGCTTCGTCACTCCCGATCAAATCCGCGCCATGCATTCCGCCGGTATGACCATCGGGGCGCACACCGTCTCCCATCCCCACCTCGACCATCTCGCGCCCGAGCACCATGGCCGCGAATTGGCTGATTCGAAACAGGCTCTCGAAGACATTCTAGGCAACGAAGTTCGGCACTTCGCCTATCCCAATCCCGGCGGCGGGGGATCCATCCTCCCTGAGGCCGTAGCATCCGTGCGTGCAGCCGGTTTTCAAACCGCGGTGACGTCGACCCCTTCCCCGATGACACCCGACGCAGACCTGCTTCGCCTGCCGCGCGTCGGGGTCTATCGCGGCCCTCAGGAAAAGACTCTCTTCGGCGTGCTCGCCCGAGGCATGGCATGACCTCCGCGCAAATCGCCGTCGTCATGACACAACTCGGACGAGGCGGTGCCGAGCGTCAGACCTACTTGCTGCTCGAGCGCCTAGCCCACTCTCCTTGGCGACCGAAGATCGTCTTCTGCTTGTCGGACGACATCGAACCCTACGGCCCCGCGCTGCAGAAACTTGGTTACCCACTCGAGATCATCGAGCGGGGATCGAGCTATGATTTCGGCCGTCTCTTTCGCCTTCGCCGTCGGCTTCGTGAAGAAAAGATCGACTTCGTTCATGCCGTGCATCTCCTAGCATCCGGCTATGTCTTTCTTGCCGCATCCCTCGGACGGAAACCGCGCCTGCTACCATCCGCTCGTGGAACCGTGGTCACACCATCACTGATCAAGCGAGGGATCTACCGCTGGATGTTTCGATCCTGCTCGAAAGCCCTGGTCAATTCTTCCTTGGGAAAAGAGTACCTCGTCAACTATTTCAAAGCGCCTCGAGAACGCATCGTCGTCATTCCCAACGGTATGGATTTCGACGATCTCCGTCGTGGAGCATCCGAGTCGAAGCTCCGCAGCGAACTCGGAATCGACCGGGATGCCGCCATTGTCGGCTTCGTGGGCAAAGATTCTCCAGTGAAAAACGTGCCATGCTTCATCGATGCCATGCGCCGAGTGATGCAAAAGGATTCCCGGCTTCACGCCGTGCTCGTGGGAAAAGGCCTGGACGAAACGGCCCGCGTACGGCTGGCAGAAGATCTTCCGAAACAAAGACTGCACTTGCTCGGACCACGCGATGACATCGCTGCTGTGATATCCGGATTCGATGCACTCGTACTCACCTCGAATACGGAGGGCTGCCCGAATGTCGTCATCGAAGCGCTCGGGCTGGGTATACCCGTCATCTCGACTGCAGTGGGAGATGTAGAAGAGATGATCGAGCGAGGACGAACGGGTTTCATTTGCCCCGTCGGCAACGACGCGGAGATCGCAGAAAAAACCCAGCAGCTCCTCTCTCAGCGCGAGAAGTTTCGAGCCGATCTCCGCGAGCGTTTGCCCTCGATCGAGAAACGATTCAGTCTGGAAACGATGGTCGAACGAACGACCGACCTGTGGGCACATCTTCTCGGCTGTTGACGGCGGAAAAGCCGATCGATACGCTGCTTGCCTGCCGCTTGTGACTCGACGAGTTCCCGGAGAAAACGATGACGCTTCGCTCGATGGTCGCCGCCTTGCTTGCGTTCGTCTGCGCCCACGCCCCCACCCTCGGGCAGGACAGCCTAATGCCCGAAAGCCAAGGGCTTTCCAGCGATGGTCGAGAGATCTCATCGACGATCAGCGGCAAACGCATTGCGGGCAGAGTGCGTTTTCTCGCCTCACGCTTCATGGAGGGCCGCGAAGCCGGCACCTCCGGCGAGCGACTCGCTGCCGAGTATTTACAAGCTTTTTACTTCGGCCTGGGCTTGTCGCCCGCCGGGGATGAAGGCTCGTTTTTTCAACGCTTCGAATTCGATCGCGTTTCCCTCGCCGAGCGCAATACCCTTGCCGTCATCCACGAGACCGCCGACTCGACGACACGATCCGTGGGAACGCTGTCCCGCCTGCGCAACGATTACGAGATCGGTGACGGATGGCTCCCCTTCAACATCTCCTCTTCATCCAAAGTCGAAGGCCCCGTCGTCTTCGCAGGCTATGGCATCACCGCCCCCGAATATGAGTATGACGACTACGGTCGTCACTCCGTCCGCGGAAAAATCGTTCTCCTGCTACGCGGGGAACCCAGGGAACAAGACCCTGAATCCGTTTTCAAGGGATTGCGCTATACGAAGCACTCGGCTTTCGTCACCAAAGCGCGACTCGCACAGCAGCATGGCGCTATCGGCGTGCTATTCGTCACCTCTCCGCTGTATGGGAAACCTTCACAACAGCGACCTGGAAACAGTCTTGCCCGCTGGTCGTCGTTGACAAAACGCGGCGATTTCGATCGGCGAGGCCCAGCCGACCCGCAAGAGCTGTATCCCGAGATTGCGAAGGACATCCGCATTCCCATAGCCCACATCGCACCTGAGATTGCTGCGGACCTACTCGGGAGACCTGACCGGCTGGCCGAAGTGCAGAAGAAGATCGATGCCTCGATGAAGGCTCTCACCTTCGACATCGAAGGTGCTCGAATCGAAATGGAACTCGACATCAAGCGCGAGAGGATCCCGGTTCTCAATGTGGTAGCCAAACTCGAGGGAAGCGATCCCACTCTAGCGAAAGAGCATATCATCATCGGCGGCCACTACGATCACGTCGGGTACGGCCGCTTCGGCTCGGCGACTAGGGCGTGGGACAAGCTTCACCCCGGAGCCGACGACAATGCCTCCGGAACGGCGGTGATCATGAGCATTGCCGAGGCGATGGCTCTTGCCGAGACCAAGCCCAAGCGGAGTATTCTCTTCCTTCATGTCACCGCCGAAGAAAAAGGTCTTTGGGGTTCACGTTGGTTCGTAGAGCACCCGAGCGTCCCTCTTGAAGACACCGTAGCCATGCTCAATCTCGACATGGTCGGGAGAAACGATCCCAGCGTCGTCTCAGTCAACGGCGACGAACGCGCCAAAGGACTCGATGCGCTCATCAAGCGAATCGGCAAAGACGTGCTGCAAATCGAAGTCAACAATGACGCCGGTTCCGGAATCGACCGCTCGGATCAATGGGCTTTCGCTTTGAAAAACATCCCCTCCGTTGCGTTCTTCTCGGGAACGCACACCGACTATCATTCTCCTAGCGATGTTGCTTCTCGAATCGTCGAGCAGAAGATGCAGAACATCGCTCGCCTCGCCACGATGGTCGCCTGGGAAATCTCCGTTCACGGCGGCGAAACCATCGCTGCCCCGCTCTCCGGCCGCCAAGCGGTCACAACAGGGGACACGAAGCCATGAAGACGCATTTCCTACGAGAAACATCCGTGCGACTCATCCTCTGCCTCCTGCTGCTGCCGACGATCTCTGCGGCAGGAGCCGAATCCGGTCTCTCCTCCGCAAAGGAGATCATCATGAAGTCGATCCAGGCTCATGGCGGTGCCGGTGCTTTGCAACAGTGGAATGATCTCTATGCGGAGGGTCGAACGATCTCTTACTACGGAACCACCGAGATGCGCGGAACCTCATCGATTACGATTCATGATGGGCGCATGATGCGCCGCGATGGAAAGGTTTCCTTTCGCGGATCGACCTTCACCTTCTCGGAAGCCAGCACCGGAAAGACCGCCTGGCAAAGTCGTCGGGGGCGTGTCTATGATTTCCCTCCCGACAACTCCAATCACTTTCTCTCCCACCTTCCCACCATCCTCCTGCGTGCCGCGAGTGCCGATCCGAGTGCATTGACGCTTGTCGGCGATGCCGAAAGGGATGGAGTCGACGTTCAGCTCATCGATTTCGAGGAAGGTACATCAAGCACGCGACTCGCCTTGTCGGCGGCAAACCATCTCTTGCACTCGCTGGAGTTCAAGGCGAAGGAGAACTCGGGCATGGGCACGCTGGAAGAGAAACTCAACGACCTTCGTTTCGAAGAGTACGGCACCGTGAGCGACCTAGCCTTCCCACACAAGTGGACGGCGCTGAAGGACGGTGTCAAACGCAGCGTTTTCACCGTTGAGGCCGTCCGATTCGAGGAGGTCGCGGATCTCGAGATCTTCGCTAAACCCGAAGCCGATCTGGAATCCATGGATTGGAGAGATCAACTCGCGCGCTAGCCTGCTGGAGGTTCCATAGATGACTTGGCCAAGGAGAGACCCGATGACCTTCGACCGATTCCGACTTTCGATCCCGCTTCTTCTGTGCGGAATGATCACTTCGCCGTTCATGGCGCAATCCGCTGCTGCAAGGGACAGGGCCGAAACGCCGAATTCTCCCAGGATGACCGCGAAGACCTTCAACGGCCTATCTTTGCGATCGATCGGCCCGGCGCTGATGTCCGGCCGAGTCGCCGACATCGCAATCCACCCCAAAGACCAAAGCACTTGGTACGTCGCCGTCGGAAGCGGAGGCCTCTGGAAGACGAGCAATGCCGGAACGACATGGAAGCCCATTTTCGACGAGCAGAAATCGTATTCGATCGGTTGCGTGAGTCTCGATCCGAGTCGACCGGAAACGGTCTGGGTAGGAACCGGCGAGAACGTCGGGGGAAGACACGTCGGCTACGGCGACGGTGTCTACAAGAGTCTCGACGGAGGCCGATCGTGGAAACGCATGGGGCTCGAACATTCCGAACACATCGGCAAGATCCTGATCGATCCGGATGATTCCGATCTCATCTACGTCGCCGCGCAAGGACCACTCTGGTCGGCGGGCGGGGAACGCGGACTATACAAGAGCATCGATGGCGGAAGCACTTGGAGTCTGATCCTCGGTGGCGGCGAGTATACCGGCGTAAACGACGTCATCATGGATCCGCGAGACGGCAACATCCTCTACGCTTCGACTCATCAGCGGTTTCGGAATGTCGCCGCCCTGATCAACGGCGGGCCCGAAACCGCAATTTATAAATCGACCGATGCCGGAGCGACCTGGCGCAAACTCACCCGGGGTTTGCCGAAAGAGGATATGGGCCGAATCGGACTGGCCATATCTCCCCAAAATCCCGACGTCGTCTACGCAACGATCGAGTTGAGTGATCGCAAGGGGGGCTTCTACCGCTCATCCAATGGGGGAGAGTCGTGGAGCAAGCGAAATGACTATATTTCCGGCGCCACGGGCCCGCACTACTACCAAGAGATCTTTGCGAGCCCCCATGCGTTCGATCGGGTCTATCAAATGGACCAGCGCATGCACGTAAGTGAAGACGGCGGCAAGAACTTCCGAAGCATTCACAGAGATCACAAGCACGTCGACGACCATGCGCTCGCCTTCGATCCCAATGATCCGGACTATCTCCTTGCCGGGAGCGACGGCGGCCTGTATCAGAGCTGGGATCTCGGACAGACTTGGCAATTCGTCGCAAATCTCCCGGTGACTCAGTTCTATAAAGTTGCGGTGGACTACGATGAACCGTTCTACAACGTTTACGGAGGAACTCAGGACAACGCCACCCAAGGTGGACCGTCGCGAACCGATAGCATCAACGGGATCCTGAACAAAGACTGGTTTATTACCATCGGCGGCGACGGACACCAACCGGCCGTTGATCCGACCAATCCCAATATCATTTACTCTCAGTCTCAGAGAGGGAACCTCTACCGCCATGATCGAAAAACCGGAGAGGTCGTTTTCATCAGACCTCAGCCGGACCGAGGCGAAGTTGCAGATCGCTTCAATTGGGACTCCCCGATTCTGATCTCACCGCACGACCCGGCAAGATTGTATTTCGCAAGCCAGCGGATCTGGCGCAGCGACGACCGCGGCGATAGCTGGCGCCCGATCAGCGGGGATCTCTCGCGGGCACAAGATCGCCTCACCCTACCCATGATGGGTCGAGTCTTCAGCATCGATGCCGTTTGGGATCTGATGGCGATGTCGGTCTTCGCGACGATCACATCGCTGTCGGAATCACCCGTGCAAGAAGGGCTGCTTTATGCCGGAACGGACGATAGCCTAGTGCACGTCAGTGAAGACGGTGGTGCGACTTGGCGCAAGATCGACGAGTTACCCGGTGTCGACTCTCCCTATTTCGTCAATGATATCAAGGCGGACCTCCACGATGCGGATACCGTCTATCTCGCGATCAGCAGGCACAAGTACGGCGACTTTGCTCCCTATCTTCTCGTCAGCCACGACCGGGGACGGCGGTGGAAGTCGATTGCCGGGAACCTTCCGAAACGGCACATCGTCTGGCGCATCGTCCAAGATCACCTCACGCCGAACCTCCTGTTCGCCGGCACGGAGTTTGGCGTCTTCTTCTCTATCGACAGCGGCAAGAAATGGATCGAATTGACCGGCGGCGTTCCTCCGATTCCTTTTCGCGATCTCGCGATTCAAAAGCGCGAGAATGATCTCGTCGGCGCGAGTTTTGGACGCGGGTTCTTCATTCTGGACGACTACTCCGCACTGAGAGAAGTCTCCGAAAAGGCACTGGCACGGGAAGCCATGCTCTTTCCGATTCGCAAGGCTTGGTGGTACATCGAGAGACGCCCCTTGGGAAGGTCGGGGCAAGCCTCTCAAGGGGCGGCCTTCTTTACGGCCCCCAATCCGCCGTTCGGCGCGGTGTTTACCTACTACTTGCGCGACGAGATCCTCACTCGCAAAGAGCAGCGGCGAAAACGGGAAAAAGAAATCGAAAAGGATGGAGGCGATACGCCCTATCCCGGCTGGGACGAACTGCGACGCGAAGAGCGGGAGGAAGATCCGGCCATTCTGCTGACGGTCCGCGACGACTCAGGCAATGTCGTGCGTCGGCTGACCGGACCGGTAGGCGCGGGTTTTCATCGTGTGGCTTGGGATTTGCGCTTTCCGGGAATCGCTCCCGTCCGCAATGGCGATGAAGACGGCGAGGCGGAGTCCGGTTTTCTCGTCGCCCCCGGAAAGTACAGCGTTTCCTTGGGCAAGCGCGTTGACGGCATCTTCACCGATCTCGGCCTCAGCCGCGAATTCGAGGTCGTTCCTTTGCGTCAAGGAACGCTCGAGGCGGAAGCCTACGAGAAAACGGCTGAGTTCCTAGAGGAGCTTTCCGACCTGCAACGGCTGGTTCATGGAGCTCGCGCACGCATGGCCGACGTCGGCGAGCGACTCGAAAGCATCCGGTCGGCACTGAATCGCTCCGGGGGTGACAACTTGCGCCTGGACATCGAGGTCCGCCGCCTCGAAAAGGAGATCGATGTTCTCCGCCTCGAACTGCTCGGAGATCCGAGGCGCAGGCGCATGGGTGCTGCGGGACCGATCTCCATCTCGGCCCGACTCAATGCCGCCGTCTCCGGAGTCAGCCGTTCGACCTACGGCCCCACGCCGACCCACCGAAAGAGCCATGCCATCGCGCGCGAACGCTTCGAAGAGTGGAAGAAGGTCTTCGGCCGACTAGTGGACTCCGAACTTCCTGCGCTCGAGGCTCAGCTCGAAGAGGCTCGATTGCCCTGGACTCCCGGGCGGTCGATTCGTTGATCGCTCCGAGTGCTGCGGTGCCACGACCTCGATTGGCGACCTCGATTTTGTAATATTTTGCTCGCCTCATGACCATTCGGGAGAGGTGCGCCCTACCGTGCCTCTTCAGCCTCCATTCCCGCCCCTCGCCATTTCGTTGCCGACTTAGCGAAATTTGGTGTTGCTATTTGGGTTCGCTCGGTGTATCAGGTAAGCAACACTTTTCGTGCCGTGCACGACAAGCCGTGCACGATAGGAGATTTCCGAGTGTCCCGAGAAGCCATTCCTCCATCGCGAGAAATCGCAAAACTCCTGCGCCGACGGCGACAGGATCTTGGGCTGAGCCTCCGGGAAGTCCAAGAACAAACGGCAGAAATGGGAAGACCGATCCCGTTCTCGACTCTTGCGAAGATCGAGCAAGGAAAGGTCGAGCCGGGCGTCAAACGGCTCCATCAGCTCTTCGCGCTCTACAACCTGCCGCTGCAGATCGCCTCGAACCTCCTCGACCTCGAAGACATGATCGTCGATCTGCCCCCGGCGGAAGACCTAGAGGCGCTCTACCGACAAGGGCTCGAAGAGTGGAAGCGGGGAGATTTCCGCAAGGCCATGTCCTGCCTCGTTGCCGTGAGAACACAAGCGCCTCAAACCCCCGAAACCCGTTTGCTCCGGCAAAAGGCCCTGCTTTCGTTCGCGATCCAGGCGAGCGGGATGAACAAGCCTCGTCTTGCACAGCAGATCGTCGATGAGTTGCTTCTCGAAGGACCGGAGCCTTCGATGCTGGTCAACACATTGATTCAAGCGGCCGTTTGCTGGCTGCGCAGCGGTGCGATTGAACCTTCCCTCGCCTTCATTGCCAGGGCCGAAACGCATATCGGGGAAGAGGATTACCGCAAACGGGCCTGGATTGAACATCACCGCGCTCAATGTCACGCCGTACTAGGTGACCTCGACGAGGTCTTCTCATCGAGCGACGCGGCCATTGCACTCTATCGCAAGGCGGACGATGCGGCTGGCGAGTGCGCGGTTCATTCCGTTCAAATCGATGCGCTCGAATCGGCCGGCCGTTACTCAGAAGCTCTCGCGATCGCTCAGGAAGGCTACGCCTTTGCGATGAAGCACGGCTTCGAACGCAAGGCGTTGATCAGAAAGCTCAACGTGGGGCGGCTGCTGGTTTCAACCGGCCACGCCGAAGCAGGTCTGTCCGAATTACAGGAAGCGCTCGGGCGTGCGGTCTCCATCGGCGACCAGCCCTCGGAGTTTTTCGCGCACTATCACCTCTGGAAGGCGCATGAGGCTCTCGGCCATGCGGACCGAGCCCGGCTCGAGCGCGAGGCGGCTTGTTATTACGTGCGTTTCGTAGAAGAACCCACAGCGGAAGCCGAAGAAGTTCACAAGATGCAGGAATCGCTATGAGCAAGAATCAAGATGCAGGAATCGCTATGAGCAAGCATGTTGCGCGCCGGCTCATTCCCCGCAGAGGTGGATTGTGCTTGCTGTTGAGCACGATGATCCTCGTTGGAACCTCCCTCGGTGCTTCCTCCTTGTCGCTTCCCGACTCCGAGAAAAACCAAGCCACCGGCAAGGTCGAAGTCGTGGACACCGCCCTTCTCGACGGGAGGCAGCAGGTTCGGCACTCCGTAGACGGCGGGCAGGGCGAACCGGAATCATCGATCTGGCTCTCCGGCTTGGCGACCGACAACGACTACGAGCCCCGTATCTCCATCGACGATGCCGGCAACGGCTGTGTCGTCTGGTGGCGTGACGCTACCATTGCCCAGGTTTTCTACACTCATCGTCTCGGGACTGGGAATTTCTCCCCGCCGGCATTGTTGAGCGAGCCGAGCGAGTCGAGCGAGCATCCCGAGGTCGTCATCGCTCTCGGTAAGATCTGGGTCACCTACGAGATCGATTTCGATCAGGCTCGGGGAATCGCCATCACCGGCAAGATCGGCGAGTCGCCCGAGCCCTTCCCCTCGCGCACCGTCATTCATACGACCGGCTTCACCGGAACGCTCGACACCAGAATCCACGCCTCGCTCGACGCGCTCTGGATCACCTGGGTTGACAGCGACATCGAAGTGGGCTGGTCCGAATACGAAATAGAAACCGAAGAATGGAGTCCACCCCGTTTTCAAAACTATGAGGAGGATTCAGTCGACTCTGCTCGCGCGTTGATTCGCGAGCAGGTGCTCGGCAACTAGTTGAAGCTGGAAGGTGGAGGGAGGCAATCGTCGATGCGTTTCGCTCGGCTCCTGTGGGGGGAGCCGGGCACCACACGGAACCCCGACGGTCGCCACCGTGAGGACAGAGCTTTACGCTTCCGGTCAGCCGAGGATCGCCGGCAGTCTCTACAGTCGGTGGCGAGAGCGAAGCATCAGCTCCCCCTGAAGCATCCTGTCGTTCCGGGCTCCCCTCACCTTGTTGGCTTCCTTGGAGGCTCTCCCGTTATTGCCCGCCGTTCCCATTCCCGGCGGGAGAGGTTCTCCGTCCCCCCTGCCCGAGGGCTCCACGAGTCCTCGGGCAGGTCTCTTTTCTACTCTTCAAACTCCTTATTTTCTGTAGGTTAGCTCGCCCGAATTTCACATATTTTCGATCCCCAAGAGCATGTGCAAACTCTTCTTTCACACCGCCTCGACAAGGCGCAAAGTCGCCGTTATCATCACCCGTCCGTTTCCAAGATGGAGTGCTACGATCATGGCTCAGAGATGCAGTCTGACCGGCAAGAGGCCGCTGGTCGGGAACAATGTTTCGCACGCCCACAACAAGACCAAGCGGCGCCAGATGCCCAATATCCAGTCGAAGAGGATCTATGTACCCGAACTCAGTCGCTGGGTGCGCGTTCGCCTCTCGGCGCGGGCTCTTCGCACCGTAACCAAGGTCGGATTGATTCCCTTCCTCAGTCGAAATGGCCTGAAACTCAAGGACGTCTGCTAGTCGGATAAACTCCGGCGAAGCCCCCCGCATCCTCCTCTTGCTGGACAATGGTTCCCGTTAGACGATGCGGCTCAGCGCCACGGTGAAGTCCGTGGCGCTTTTTGCTGCATGCCGGGATTTCGCAAAGATTCGCGCAGACCTCCAGCCCGGCTTCTTCCTGAGCCCTTCGAGTGAGAGTGCTCAGACGCGGAGCTTCCATCAAGTATCCCGGCTAGAGTATCTGCGGCTCCTCCTCGCGGTCGATGCGCAAGAGGTGATCCAAAGAAAACGGACCCGAGCCGCGCCACACGAGCAGCATGAGGGCCACGAAGACGAAGAGCGTGAACTGGAAATTCACATTCGACCCGAGCAACGAACTTTCGGCCGCGGAGCCGACGATGCTGACGACCACCGCCCCCGCAACCACGATGGTGTTGATCGCGGCGGCCGCTCTTGTGACAAAGCCGAGCGCGAGCGCCGCACCGGCGATCACGTGAGCAAAGACGACGAACCACGCGATCATTGTCTGCCCCTGCCCAAGACCTGAAGGCAAGGTCATTTCCAGTTCCGACATGTTCATAATGAAGTACACGCCCTTGACCACGAGGGCAATACCGAGATAGATGCGCAACACGTCCATCGGACGAACATGCCGGATTCCAGGAACCAGATCGCGCAAGGGCGGCCGGGAGGCTCGCTCGATTCGGCGACGTGCCATCGCTTCCGAGTGCTCTTCCGCCGCATCTTTCTCCTCAGCGGGGGAAAACCTGACAACCAGGGTGCAGAAAGAGCAACCCACGACGAGAGCGCCCAATATCGTCAATGCTTGTGGATACGTAAGGTGTTCGGACCGAAACAGGAAACCCGCCATCACAGCCCCCACATTGCCTCCCGCTCCCACGATCCCCGCCACCGCTCCTAGTGCGCGTTTGTTGATGAACGGCACGATTGAGTAGGTCGCTCCCTCCGACATCTGCACGAAGAGGCTGAAGATGATCATCATGGGAATTGCCAGGATCAATACCGTCATCTGCGAGAAGAAGAGCAGTGCGATGCCCTCGATGAACAGTGCGATGAACAACCAACGAACCCGCCCCTTCAACCCACCGTTTCGAACGAAACGATCGCTGATAAAGCCACCGAGCGTCCTAGCGAAGATATTCATCAAGCCGAATAGCCCCGCCACGAGACCGGCTGTCTTCAGTCCTAGGTCGAAGTAGTCTCGATAGTAGATGGCCGCGATGTTGTTGATGGTGAGCTCGATCCCAAAGCATGCCGCATAGATCAGGAAAAGAGCCCAAACCCGAATGTCCTTTGCCGCAAGTAGGAACGACCCCTTCCCCTTCTTGACCGATCTCAGTTCTCCTTTGGCGCGGAGTTCCTTGAAGTTCCCATCGGGCAAATCGGTCGTCACGAAGAAATAGGCGATGCCGACGAGAAAGCAAACTCCCCCGGCCACCATCATCGACAAACGCCAACTCGTCTCTGCGACGAAGCCGAGGCCCACGAAACTTGCAAAGAGCAGCGGCATGATCATCTGCGTCACGCCACCGCCCAAGTTACCCCATCCCGCAGACGTCGCGTTCGCCGTCCCTACGACGTTCGGCGCGAACATCACCGACGTGTGATATTGGGTAATGACGAAAGAGGCGCCGATGACACCGATCGCCAACCGGAAGAGCAGAAATGACGCGTAGTCGTCTGCCAATCCGATCCCCATAACCGGAATCGACCCGCAAAGCAGCAAGATGGTGTAGCTAAGCCGGGGACCGATTCGATCGCAAAGCCATCCTATGACCAACCGCGCCAATATCGTGATGGCTACCGAGGCGATGATCGTATTCCCTATCTGCGTCTTGGTAAGTCCTAGCTCATCGCGTACAACCGCCATCAAAGGCGCGATTCCAAACCATGCAAAGAAACACAAGAAAAAGGAGAACCATGACATGTGAAACGCCCGCATCGGCCGCGTCTTTAGAGAGAACAAGTCGATGCTCGTAGCCTTGTTGCGTATCTCCATGCCTATTTCCTCCCTTCGCTACTCGACCCGGACGACTTCGGTGGATCGACACGAACGCTTCTCTTCTTGTCGTCTTCCCGCCTTCTCTTCATTCGCCGACAGCGGTGGCTGGTTCATTTCTCCCATCAGCACGGCCGTTCGGCGCCTTTGCGTGCATAGAACCACCAATTCACGATGAGGCAACTGAAGTAGTAGATGGCAAAACCGTAGAGCGCGTACTGCGGTGTGCCCGCTTTGATCTGAGTGGCGAAGATCTTTGGAATCAAGTACGCGCCGTAGGCAGCGATCGCCGAGGTCCACCCGAGAACCGGCCCGCGCATGTCCTTCTCGAAGATCACTCCGATCATCCGGAACGTCGAACCATTCCCGATCCCGGTCGTCGCGAATAGCACGATGAATGTCAGCAAGAAGGGCAAGAAATACTGCTGCGGCCGTTCCGATTTCATGGCGATCGCACAGAGATATCCTGCCACTGTCGTCGCCACGATCATCACGATCGTGTCCCAGTGGGTGACACGCGCACCGCCAAGTTTGTCTGAAAGCCAACCGCCCACCGGCCGAATCAAGGCACCAACACCCGCGCCGATGAAGATATACCCGGCACTTGACAGCCCCGTCAGCTCTCCTGCATTCGGACCGACCCGGTACACTCCGAAGACGTCGTCTATCAGCTTCGGAAAAGCATTTGCGTAGCCGATAAACGACCCAAAAGTCATGACGTATAGCCAAGTCATCACCCAGTTGTGCTTCTCTCGGAAAATTCCAAATTGCTCGCGCAGGTTCTCTTTGGTCTCCTTCGGCGTCAAGAAGCGCATCCCCATCAACGTAATCGCTACCGCAACGATGACAATCAGGAAGGTCTTCAACAACATCGGGAAACCGCCCCACGGTACGATCAACAGGAAGATTCCGACCGAAGCCCCGATATACCCCAGTACGGTCAGCCACAGATACTTCGCCACGGCGACCGGCGTTGGCCCACATTTATGAAAGGGGAGATTGTTCATGAAGATGAAAGCCAGTACGGCGCAGGTCGCCAGAATCGGAACCCAGACGAGACCCGCGTTCTGAATCCAAACGCGCACCGTCTCCCCTTTTTCGATGAACTCGTAGGGATCGCCGCCGAAACCACCGAACAAACCGACCGTGATCGCCCACGGAATCAAGAACTGCATGACGCTGACCCCGAGATTCCCCAGCCCGGCATTCAGGCCGAGCGCCAAACCCTGCATCCGCTTCGGGTAGAAGAAGGAGATGTTCGACATCGAAGCCGCGAATACTCCTCCACCAACGCCCGACAAAGCAGCAAGAAGGATCAAGACCACAAACGGAGTCGTATGATCTTGTAGCGCGATCCCTGCGCCGAGCGCCGGAAGAATCAGCAACAACGTGGACATAAACTTCACGTTTCGCCCACCCGAAATTGCAATCATGAAAGAATTCGGGATTCTCAGCGTCGCGCCGGCCAAGCCTGCCACCGCCGGCAGCGTGAACAACAGCGCGCGATACGCATTTGCCTCGTAAGGCATACCTCCGTTTGCGAAGGTGAAGTTGAACAGCTCGCCGCCTGTTGCAAAGTGAATTCGTTGAATGTATTTCGCGACCATCCCCCAGTAGATCCAAACCGAGAAACCCAGCAAGAGATTCGGTATCGAGATCCACAGATTCCGGTTGGCAATTCCCTTCCCGGTTGTTTCCCAAAACTCGTTGTTCTCGACATCCCATTCTTTCGGAGTCTTGGCCATCGTCACATCCTCCAAGGTATGTCAACTCATGCTCTTCGTACCGCCCGCGCCACGAGTTTCCACATCTCGACTACTTCAGCGCCTGCTCTTTTTCTTGTCGGTGGCCTAGTTGTTTCTTGGGCGGGCCTTGCTCCAGGGAGTGGCTGTGCTTCTGATTTCCTTGCGATTCCAGTTCCAGATCACCTGCTGATAGGGCCTCGAGATATAGTGCAACGGGGCGACGATAAAGTGAACCAGACGCGTAAACGGAACCATGAAAAGGATGACGAAGGCACCGAAGATGTGCAGCTTGATCACCATCGGTAGTGCCACGACGGCCGAGATATCGGGACGTAGAAAAACTAGAGACCACAGATAGGGCGAAAGGTCCGCCGCGAACCACGACGATCCCCAACGAAAGCCGAGAGCAACCCAGCAGCCAAGCACGACCTGAGCGAGCAGCGCAATCTCGATCGCAAGATCCATTTTCGAGGTCACAACGATGATCCGAGGATCCGAAACCCTGCGAAATATCAGCAAGATGAGACTGACCAATACGCTGACACCAAAGGTGAATGCCGTAACCTCAAGAATAATCAAGCGCAACGGGTGACTATTCCAAGCCAGCGTCGTCCCCGGCAATAGAAATGCGGCTGCGTGCCCGAGAAAGAGCACAAGCAGGCCCAAGTGAAATGGGAGTGCACCCCAAAAGAGCTTCCCGCCCTCGAGAAACTGTGACGAAAGCGAGGTGACTTTAAACCCGGTTTGACGGTATCTGTAGGCGACTCCGACGACAAACACGAATGTCGCGACATATGGGAACGCCACAAATAGAAACAGATCCAACATGGTCAACCCTCCGTCTGCAGCACGCGATGGCCCTCACCCCTAGCTTCAATCTCCATCTCTCTGCGGATGGACTTGAGAAAATCGCTCGACAGCTCTCTACGCTCGCGGGCTTTGACATCGAAATCCGCGGCCACCACACGCAACAGCCCGACGAGAGCGTGCTTATAGGCCATTGCGTGATCGCTCGGAACCGCTATCAACGTTTTGTAGTGCTTCTTGTACAGTGCGTTCCGCTGCTCTACTCGCTCCGCAGCGAACTCGCCGATCATCATCTCCAACGCAGGCGCAAGGATTTCTTGGACGAATTCGATCATCGTCTCAGAATCCCTCCAGCGCGGCAGCAAACGGAGAAGATTCGGCAGGTGATCCGGAAGTTCGTTCCCGCATGAAACGTCCGCTTCGCGGTGCTCCCTATTCAGATTGACCAGCAATTCCGCCCGTTTGTAGTCGTCGCCGAAAATGATGTACCCGATATCCAATGTCGTCATCGCCTGGACTTGGAAGGATCGAGTGTATAGCTCTTGCATCGCATCGAGTGCGTAACCTTCTTCTCGACGGTTCCCCACCACGCGCTCGGTTCCGTGTCCCTGCGTTTCGCAGCCCTCGAACGGAAGCAATCTTTGGAATGCGCGAAACTCCTCTGCCGCTTCCGGATATGAGGCATGAAGGGATTCACACGCCTCTTCGACGAGCGTCGGGAGGTCCTCTGCAGGATAGTCAAAGAGCGATGCGAGAAGATCGTAGCGATCCCGGTCGATCTTCATCATGAGCCCCGGCTGGCGGAATCGCCTTTGAACCCGAAGCCTGTACTGCCCTTGACATCTCCTGTGAATTCCATCATTTCAATGGCCTGCTCCCGATGAGCGGCGGGAATGACGAAGCGGTCGTCAAACTTCGCAAGCGCCGTCAAGTAGTAGATCGCTTCAGCCGTCTCTTCTGTCAGCGACGTCTCCTTCAAAGCCTGCGTCGCCTTGGCTTCGGATATATCCCCCACGGTCCGATGCCTGCGATAGAGCCGAACCGCCATCAGCTTCTTGATGCGATCCTCGACCTTTTGTGTGTCGCCCCCGCTGAAGAGATTCGCCATGTATTCCAAGGGGAAGCGTGCTTGCTCGATGCCCCCCCAAAGCTCGTCGGTGCTCGTGTCGTAGAGTCGATTGTCCGGCCAGTGCTTCGCGGTTTCGCTCAATTTTTCCGATTGGCTTGCATTGTCGACCGCCTTCACCGATGCCATGACCGGCAAGAGCGGCGGGACGTAGAAGAGCATTGGCAATGTGCGGAATTCCGGATGCAATGGAAGCGCGAGGTTCCACTTCTTCACGAAGCTGTAGACGGGGGACTTCTGAGCGGCGTGAATGGTTGAATCCGCAATTCCGTTCTCTTTTGCGGCAGCAACCACCTTCGGATCGAAGGGGTCCATGATGATTTCCATTTGCCGGTCCACGAGGTCGCTTTCGTCGGCAGAAGCGCACCATTCGATCCCATCGGCGTCGTAAAGCAGGACCCCGAGATAGCGAATCCTACCTACACAGGAATGCATACATGCCGGCGCATGCCCCGCTTCGATTCTCGGGTAACAAAGGATGCATTTCTCGGATTTTCCGGTATTCCAGTTGTAGTAGGATTTCTTGTAGGGGCAAGCTGTAACGCACATCCGCCATGCACGGCAGACATCCTGATTGATCAATACCACCCCGTCCTCACCACGTTTGTAAATTGCGCCGGAAGGGCAAGATGCGACGCATGCCGGGTTCAGGCAGTGATTGCATATTCTCGGCAGGTAGAAGAACGCCAGCCTCTCGAGAGTGAACATCGCCTGCTGCTGCGCCGGCGGCAGCTTCTTGAGATTGGGATCGTTGCGCGCGTAGTCCGGAGTGCCGCTGAGGTCGTCATCCCAGTTCGGCCCCATCTTGATGTCCATCGGCTGTCCGGTGATCATCGAGATCGGACGGGCCGTCGGCTGATCGTTGCCCGGCGGTGACTCGATCAAGTCGAGATACTTGTAGGTGAACGGTTCGTAGTAGTCGTCTATGACGGGAAGATTCGGATTGTGAAAGATGTTCTTTAGGCCTTTGACCTTGCCCGCTCCTTTCAATCCGATACCGTCGCCTTGCTTCTCCCAACCGCCTTTGTAGATCTCCTGGTCTTCCCACTTTCCCGGATAGCCGGTTCCCGGCTTGGTCTCGACATTGTTCCACCACATGTATTCGGCGCCCTTGCGGTCCGTCCAGATATTCTTGCAAGCAACCGAACAGGTGTGGCAGCCGATGCATTTATCGAGATGAAATACCATAGAGACTTGAGATCGGATATCCATGTCAGACCTCCTGGCGGGTATCGTGCGTCTTCGAATGGGTCGCTTCCGCGTGCTTCGGCTCGAGAGCCTCCGCTTTGCTATCATTTGCTGTCTGCATTGCCTTCGACCTTTCTTGCTTCGGCTTGTCCGTCTACTAGAACACCACCGTATCCATGCGCTTGACGATTACATGGGTGTCTCTCTGGGGCGCGATCGGCCCCCAGTAGTTGAAGTGATACGTGAACTGACCATAGCCGCCGCTCAGAAAGTTCGGCTTGAGATGCACTCGCGTAAAGCTATTGTGACCTCCAGCGCGTTTCCCGCCGCGGACTTGCGACTTCGGGATTCCCACGGTGCGCTCCGGCACGTGGTAGACGATGCAAACTCCTTTGGGGATCCGCGCGCTTACGCTCGCGCGTGCACAGTAGACCCCATGGTCGTTGTACACTTCCACCCAGTCGTTGTCTTGGATTCCGAGCGCCTTTGCGTCCTCTTCGGAAATCCAGCACGGCTCGCACCCCCGCGAGAGGGTCAGCATCCGGTGGTTTTCCATGTAGGTAGAGTGGATATGCCACTTGCCATGCGGTGTCAGACAGTTCAAGATCCGGGCATCTCCGTCCTTGAGCGTCTGCTTGAGATCACCATAGGCTTCCGGCTTCGGGGAAGGCTTGTACGTCGGCAGATTCTCCCCGTACGCTAGGTACATCTCGTGATCGATATAGAAATGTTGGCGCCCGGTGAGCGTCCGCCACGGCACCAGCTTTTCGACGTTGTAGGTGTAGGCGGAATAAGCGCGCCCGTCGGTCATCACACCGGACCACAAGGGCGATGTATTGTAGCGGCGAGGCTGAGCCTGAAGATCCGCGTAGCGAATTCGAAAATCGGCGCTGCCGCTTCCTAGATCTTCGAGAGGCAAACCGGTCTTCTTCTCCATATTGCGATACGCTCGAACGTTGAGCGCACCGTTCGTCAAGGTTGAAAGGTGCAGCACCGCATTCGCTGCCGACTCATCCTCTTTGAGCGAAGGATAGGCCTTGCCATTGAGCTTCTCGACCGGAAAGTGGTTTGACGCCAGCATCTCGTCGTAGGCATCATCGCAGTTGTAGTGGTTTCCGTGCGCACCAAGACCATCTCTTCTGATGCGATCGCCAAGACAGATGAATTTGTCGTAGAGCGCTGTATAGTCCCTGTCGACGACGGCGATGTTGTGCATCGTCTTGCCGGGGATCGGCTCGCACTCTCCGAGATACCAGTCCTTGGTGGTGGCCTGAGAGATCTCCGCCGCGCTGTCATGCGCTAGCGGGGCCGCCACGATATCTTTCTGCGGCTCGGAGAAGTACTTCTTGGCTGCATCGCTCGTCGCCTGCGCCAATGTCTTGAAGATATCCCAGTCGGATTTCGATTCCCAGACCGGCGGGATGGCGGCGGAGAGCGGATGAATGAAGGAGTGAAGGTCCGTGCTATTGAGATCGGCCTTCTCGTACCACGACGCCGCCGGCAATACGATGTCGGAATAGAGAGCCGACGAATCCATGCGGAAGTTGAGGTCGACGATCAAGTCCATCTTACCGGTGGGCGCCACATCATGCCATTTGACCTCGGACGTTCGATCCTCCGAATCCTTGCCGATCGCGTTCGAGTGAGTCCCAAGATAATGCTTGAGACAGTATTCGTGTCCCTTCATCGAACCCATGATCGCGTTGCCGCGCCAGATGTACCAAACTCTGGGAAAGTTGGACTCTGCCTCGGGGTCTGCGATGGCGTAGTTGAGATCTCTCGCCTTCAGCTTCTCGACGACATAGTTCTTGATTTCCTGATCGCTCGTGCAGCCGTCGGCCTGCGCTTCCTTGCTCACCTTTAGCGTGTTCTTATCGAATTGCGGGTAGAACGGCATCCACCCCATGCGCACAGCTTTGAAGATCGTGTCCGCGGTGTGCATTCTCGTCCACTCGTTGTCCGGAACGGTGTTGTAACGCGAGAATTGTCCGTCGTAGCGATACTGGCAGGTATTGATGTAGTGCCACAACGGTGCTTGTTGGAGCCGAACTGCACCTTGCCAGTCTTTGCCGAACGCGAGCGAACCCCAGGAATCCATCGGCGCGAGCTTTTCCTGACCGACATAGTGATTCAATCCGCCGCCATTCTTGCCGACGCAACCGGTCAACATCAACGCCATGGCGCCGGCTCGATACATGAGGTTTGCGTGGTACCAGTGGTTGATGCCGGCTCCAATGATGATCATGCAGCGACCGCCCGTAGCATCCGCCGTATCCGCCCACTCTCGAGCGAACTGAAGAACCGTCTTGGAGTCGACTCCAGTCAGAATCTCCTGCCATGCGGGCGTATAGGCGGCATCCTTGTCCTCGTAGTCGGCCGGATAGTCCCCTTCGAGCCCTCGACTGACGCCGTACTGAGCCATGATCAAGTCATAGACGGTCGTGACGACGGCGGGCCCTTCAGTCGTGTCGATGTGCATGACCGGCACGCCGCGGTATGCGTGCTTGTCCAGCCCGAACTCTGTGAAACGTGTTTTCGCGACGTGGTCTGTTCTCTCGATCAGCGTCAAGACGGGATCGTACGGTTTGTCATCGATCACGTTCTCGAGCTTCATATTCCAATTGCCGGGCTTTTCGTCCCACCGGGATCCGGAACTGCCTTTCGGTACGACGAAATCCCCTGTGACGGCGTCGATGTTGACGAACTTCCACTCGCCGTTGCTGATACCGGAGAATTGGGATAACTCTGATGCGCGAAGCAAGCGACCCGGTTTGAAATGCTCGCCGTCTTTCTCCAGTTTCACCAAGAAAGGACTGTCGGTGTATTTCTTGGCGTAGTCGAGAAAATACGGCGTCCTTTTCT
>Ga0256830_1000496_pt1 | contig 31333 bp, 24 predicted proteins | sample 128326metaG_FD_190537 | JGI IMG/M metagenome (GOLD analysis project Ga0256830, IMG submission 190537) | Hydrothermal vent microbial communities from Lau Basin, Pacific Ocean - 128-326 | ecosystem: Environmental > Aquatic > Marine > Hydrothermal vents | place: Pacific Ocean: Lau Basin | collected... | reverse complement strand
GCCTTGCACATTCCGCCTTTCGCTGCGCTCGCGACGCATGGCCTCCAGTCGCCGTACACGCCCTTCATTGCGGGTTCTGCGCGCTTTTATGCCTTGCCGTATCCAGACTTCCTCCTGTGCAAGTCGCTTGTCAAACAAGGCATCTTGCTCTGCCTCTATACGTAAAGCCTCTTCTTTTTTTAACAGATAATTGTCATAGTTTCCGGGCCAAGATGTGATATGCCCCCTGTCCAGATCAATAATACGGGTTGCCAGGCGCCTGAGAAAAGAACGATCGTGGGTGATAAACACCAGCGTCATGTTTGTGGTTAACAAAAAATCCTCAAGCCAGGTGATGGCTTCCACGTCCAGGTGATTGGTGGGTTCATCCAACAACAGCAAGTCAGGCTCGTTCACCAGCGCCTTAGCCAGTAAGGCCCGTCGTCGCCAACCACCGGACAAGTCAGAGACAGGTGTATCAGCGGGCAGCTCCAGCTGCGAAATAATTGCATCAACTTGTTGCTGAATACCCCAGCCCTGTTTGGCATCGAGTTCGTGCTGGTATTTAAACAAGGTGTTCATCAACGCTTCAGAAGTATCGTTTTCCATTTGCTGAAGCACACGATGATACCCTTCAATTAACGACGCTATCTCACCCAGACCGGAAGTCACCACTTCGTAAACCGTGCGATGGTCATTTCGAGGCACATCCTGATCGAGTCGCGACATTTTCAACCGGGGATCAAAAATCACTCGCCCTTCATCGGGAACAATTAAACCGTCGAGCACCTTCAGAAAGCTGGACTTGCCGGCGCCATTGCGACCAACCAGGCAAATACGCTCTTTGCGCTCGATGGACAATTCCACTTTATCCAGTAATTGCTTGTGTCCGTAGGCCAGTGAAATTTTTTCAAGATTGATTAATGCCATATTGCTGAAATTCCAGACGTCATTGATAGGCTGGGGATTCTATTACAAGGCCAGAAAATCACCAAGTGATTTATGAAAAATTCCCGAGAGCTGGCTATCACCTCTTTTTATACCCGTTTTTCCATTGACCGCACTGTGCTAAAGTATGCCTCGAATCTCAACCCGCCCAAGGCGCGGGTGGCTACTTTTTTTACCATTGGAATCATGTATTGAAGCTTCGGGTTATTAACGCTGGCACCACATCGCCGTTATATTCGCAAGCGGTTTATCATGGAATTGCCGACCAAATCACCGCCAACGACGCCCCGGTACTTGTCTTGGTGAAACCGGACAAACCCTATATTTGCATAGGCTTGCATCAACAACTTGACGGCGAAATTAACAGCCGTTTTTGCGCTGATAACAATATCCCCATTATCCGAAGACATGTGGGTGGCGGTACCGTACTACTGGACAGTAATCAGGTATTCTTTCAATATATTTTTCCAAAACAAAAAGCGCCCAATCAACCAGCGCAGTTGTACCCCTATTTGTTACAAGGGGTATTGCAGACCTATCATCATTTTGGCATTCCTGCGTCGCTAAAAAAGCTCAATGATATTCAGGTCTGCAACAAAAAAATTGGCGGTACCGGGGCAGGATCAATTCATAACGCGACAGTATTGGTTGGCAGCTTTCTTTTCGACTTTAACCCGCATTTGATGGCGCAATGCGTTAATTCACCCTCCGCGTTGTTTACAAGCAGCCTCACAGCCATTTTGGCAGAAAACATCACCACCATAAATGCCCAACTAACAAACGCTCCCACACACGAAGCTTTGATTGCGGTATTCCTGAAAAATACCGAAAAATGGCTTGATGTTGAGCTGGAATACAGTGAACCCAGCCCAAGGGAAAAACAGGCCATCAAAATCGCCGAACGACGCTTGTCGGATGTAAAGTGGCTCCATATTGAAAACCAAAAGCTGCTCGCAAATGGAGTAAAAATTGCTGCGGATGTTTATCTGCTGGAAACAAGTTTGCCGTTTTGCGCCGGCCCGTTAACCATTCGCCTAAAATACTGCGCCGGCAATATCGATACAATCTGGCTGGAAAGTGATGAGCCGAGGCTTCAAGCATCACTTGCTGTGCTGTGCGATAACATAAATAATCGCAAACCCGCAATAAGTCATGAAATTATTCACGAAATGACACTTAACGCCGTTTCTGGCTCAGGTGCAATTGACGAAAAAAATGCGATAAGCCTGGCCAATGCTATTTTTCAACTGGCTTGCGTTAACGCCTATTAAAAATAGACTTTCGCTTTGTTTTTTAACAGCCCTCGGTAAAGAAACAATGCATAACCTTATGCAAGTCAAACGCATCATTTGAACCTGCCAACTCACGTATGGAATGCATGGCAAACGTGGGCAAACCAACATCCACGGTTTTTACACCAAGTTCTGCGGCTGTGATAGGCCCGATGGTACTGCCACAGCCCATGTCACTCCTGACCACAAAGCTTTGAAATGCAACACCGGCTTTTTGACAAAGCAATTTGAATAATGCGCTGGTTTCGCTGTTTGTTGCGTAACGCTGATTGGCATTTAACTTAATCACCGGGCCTTGATTAAAAACAGGGCCGTGATTTTCATCGTGCTTGTCCGCAAAATTAGGGTGAATACCGTGGGCATTATCTGCGGAAATCATCAATGAATGATGCAATTGCCGTGTTAATTCTTCCCCATTAGCAAAAAGCCTTTCCAGAACAGACTTTAAAAACGGTCCTTGCGCTCCACTGCTCGATGCACTACCGACTTCTTCATGATCACTGCATACCAACACATTCGTGCGACTTGCATCACAGTGAATCAAGGCCATCAGCGCAGTAAAGCAACTCAGCAAATTATCCAAACGCGCACTGGCAATAAATTCCCGATTTAACCCCACAAACGCCGGCGCTTGTGTGTCATACAAAAAAAGCTCGTGATCAAGAATTTGGCTCACGTCCAGATCGGCCTGTAATTGTGAAATATGTTCAATCAACAAATCATTAAATGACGGATTTTCATTCTTTTCCGCCAGACATAAAATCGCCGGTAAATGTTTTTGCTTGTTTACCGATCGGTTCTCGTTGGCTTCCCGATCAAGATGAATCGCCAGACTGGGAATAACTGCAATGGGGTCAATAAAATCAATCAAGGTGGATTGCAGTTCACCGCCTTGTGTCGCATAACTAATGCGGCCGGCAATGGATAAATCCCGATCAAACCAGGGATTCAACAAGGCACCCCCGTAAACTTCAACACCCAGTTGAAAATAACCGAATTTGTTCTTTTCAGGTATGGGTTTGACTTTTAAACATGGACTGTCGGTGTGCGCACCCACCATATTAATACCCATATTCGACGCCTCGCCCACGGTAAACGCAATAAGCGAGGACTGGTTTCGATCAACATAATATTTTTTTCCGGTCTTCAACTGCCAATTGTCAGATTCACGCAAGGCTTCAAAACCAAAATCGTCCAGCATCCTTTTCATGCTTTGCACAGCATGAAAAGGCGTGGGAGAAGCGGCAAGAAAATCAAAAAGCCAGCGGTTAAATTCTGCCTGTGAAAGAGATGTACTCACAATAAATCCTGTTTTTTTATTCGGCTACCTTAGATATTGACTGACAATATACAAATATCATCAATCCGTTTTTGGTGATCACGAAACGCGTTGAGATCTGCCAGTATTTTATCAAACATTGTCTGCCCGGGGGAAAGCGTTGACGAAATCGCTGCAACAAGTCCCTCTTTTCCAAAAGCCTCTCCTTTGGAGTTTTGCGCATCAATTATTCCATCGGAAAAAAATAACAGCTCACCATTTTCCTTATAGTGAAACGTTTCGCTGTCATGGGTAAACGCATTTTCAGGGACGACTCCCAAACAATAATTGTTTTGATCAAAAGTGTGTATCAAGTGCCCATCTGTACCAACAAGCCGGGGGCACGGATTGGCACCATTCCACACTTCGATGGTTTTTGCCTCCCGGTCGACAAAGCCAACCGTAGCAGCAACAAAGCGGTTAACCGGCAATATAGACTCAAGCCGGGCATTAATTTGATTCACAATAGCAGAAACACAGACATTTTCACTGGCCAAACGATAAAACAATTGCGCCATGGGAATAATCGAAATGGCCGCCGACAAGCCATGACCGGTGGCATCAGCAAGAATAAAATAGGACTGGGACGGGTTTTCACACTGAAAAGAAAGCACAATATCACCACTGATATCTTCTGCCGGCTCTGAAAAAATACGCGCATATTCTGGCTTAACGGTTTCGTTGCGTTGAACCATTTTTTGCATTAACTGCTTGGCCAAAGCTATTTCGGCCGTGGCTTTATCGGCAAACACCTTTAACGCTTGCTTAGCGACACTCAGTTTGCGCTGCATCTCGACAATACGCAACATCGCTGTCATTTTTGCGTCGAAATGCGCTAAATCAACCGGCTTGGTCAGATAAGCATCCCCCCCGCATTTAATCCGGCCACGTGATCATCAGCGGTATTTTTTGAACTGAGAAAAATCAACGGAATCCATTTATCACCAGCAATGGCTTTAATTTCTTTTGTCGCTTCATAACCGTTTTTAACAGGCATCATTACATCCATCACCACAATATCCGGTTTGCTGTCAACAAATCGATCAATTGCCTCCTGGCCATTGGTCGCATGGACAACATTCACTCCCTTTAGCTCAAGAAATTTTCGAATGACGTTTATACTGACAGGTGTATCATCAGCAATAAGTACCGTTAGCTCGTTTACATTCACAATCAATTACCTGATATTCTGATTTATCTTTATCCAATGGATGATAACCTAAACTAATCTTGCCGCGAAAAGCAAAAACCGAAAGAAAACAATTATCAAGAGCAAAAAACAAGCCCGAAGCAATGGCGAATAATTTGCTTCTGATTCCCATAGCACTGTGCAAACCCGATGATTGATCGCAAGGAAGAATGATTTGTTAGACACTGCGCCGCAATGGTATAGCGTATTACCCCCTCTAATGGCTGTGGTTCTCGCTTTTACGACACGAAAACTCCTCTTTAGCCTGGGTGTAGCTATTTTGCTTGGTGGTGTATTGGTCGCCATGGAAGAAAACCGCGATAATTTGCTGATTAGCGCGATGACATATACTGCGGGTTATTTGTTTGACAACATAACCAGTGACTGGAACTTGAAAGTACTGGCATTCGTTATTGCGATTTTATCCATGATCAGTGTCATTATTGTGGCAGGCGGTTTAAAGGGCATCGTCAGTTATTTGTTGCCGTTGGCCAAAACAAAACGATCAACCCAAATAGTGACCGCCATTACGGGGTTAATTGTCTTTATCGATGACTATGCCAATACCATGATTATTGGCTCCGCCATGCGCCCGGTCACCGACCGGCACAACATCAGCCGTGAAAAACTGGCCTTTATTATCGATGCAACCAGCGCCCCGGTTGCCGGTCTTGCCGTTATCAGTACCTGGATCGGCTTTGAAGTGGGTCTTTTGGGGGAAGTCTCAAACACCCTGAATCTCGGTTTAGACGGATACACGATGTTTTTTGATGCCTTCGGTTTCCGTTTTTACTGCATACTCATGTTGATATTTGTCTTTGCCAATATCATTAGCAAACGTGAGTTTGGCGCCATGTATTATGCTGAACAGCGCGTGCAAAGCAGCGGAAAACTCAGTGCCGATGATGCAAAATTTACCGCATCTCGCGCTTTTAGCCTGACCACACCCGATGACAATAGCGTCATCAGTGCAAAAACGGCCTTAATTCCGTTTGCCATATTATTTAGCGTATTGCTTGGTGGCTATTGGGTGGACGGCAATGGTCTGCACTTGCCCGCCAGTGCCATCTTCAGCTTTAGCAGCTGGCTAACGGTTATTTCTCAAATTCAAAACAGTGCCAATATTTTACTGTTGTCCGCATTTGCGGGTTTGCTCAGCAGTATTGTCATTGCGCTTGCCCTGGCCAAAACCCGTGTAAAACATGTTTTGTCTGCCATAAACACCGGCACGACAAGCAGCTTTTTACCCGTGCTGATTTTGTTGTTGGCATGGTCATTGAAATCAGTCTGCGATGACCTGCAAACCGGGGAATACGTGGTGACATTATTAAGTCCACATTTGTCACCGTTATGGTTTCCTGCAATTTTGTTTTTTATTGCTGCCATTACCGCTTTTGGTACCGGTACCAGTTGGGGAACAATGTCCATATTGATTCCCATCACCATCCCCATTGCATACGCACTGGACGGACAAAGCTATGGACTGATTACCGTCATTTGTCTGGGGGCTGTACTTGACGGCGCCATTTTCGGGGATCATTGTTCACCCATTTCCGACACCACAATCATGAGCTCAATCGCGGCACACTGCGACCACCTGCACCATGTTAAAACGCAGATGCCTTACAGTGTGTTTATTGCCACCATCGCCTTGATTGCCGGGTATCTTCCTGCCGCCATGGGAGTAACACCCCTAATCGCTTATGCAGCAGGTGTTTTACTCTTGGTGGCGGGATTAATGTATTTTGGAAAGAAACCGCCCGTTACTGCCAAGCCATTATCGGAATAGCGGAAAGGCTGTTTTTGGGAGAACCCTCAACCAGTTTGTCACTATAGGTCAAGTACACCAATGTGTTACGCTTTTTATCATAATAACGAACCACTTGCATGGTTTTAAATAAGATTGACGTGCTTTTCCGAAAGACTTTTTTACCATCCAGCTTCCCCGAGCGCACCGCCGCTGGTAACGATATTGGGCCTACTTGTCGACAAGCAAGAGACGCATCCGATGGGTCTTCTGCGATTCCAAGCGAACCAGAGATACCCCCTTTTTTGGCGCGACTTAAATAGCAAGTTGCACCTGAGATTTGCGGGTCATCAAACGCCTCAATAACGATTCGGTTATTTGCGCCAAGTAACTTAAAGGTAGTGCTCACCGAACCAATTTCTTCAGCTGACAATGACGCGTGAAAAACAAACAGACTCAACAGACTCAGGGTGAATAAACGGCTGCTACAGGTTTTCATATTATCCTCAATGTATGTGATGTGAAATACTGACCGTGCCGGGATATTGCTTTTTCCGGCACATCCAAATTGTTTAGTTATCTTTGTTCCCCCGGGAAATAGAAACAAGTAAAGCCACCCCCCACAATGTTGCGGCGATAAACCCCCAAAAACCCCAGGCAGGCAAACCCAATACGGTTGGCTGATTTTCGATGGAAGAAACGATCGCTGTGCCGATAATAAGTGCCGCAATCACCAGTCCAATCGTCATACGGCTTGCAGCCCTGTCCAATTGGTGACCGAAATGATCCAGTCGTTTCATTTCCACGTTCACTTGAAAACCGTTGCGTTTGAACGTTTTGATAAGTTTCTTAATGTCATAAGGTAATTCGTTAATTAGCGATATGAGTTCCCTGGTCTCTTTTACACTGCGCTTGATGACTTCAACAGGCATGTATTTTTCCTGCATCACGCGTGTCAACTGCGGTGAAGCAATTTCAACGATATTGAAATCCGGGTCAAACTTCCTTCCCACGCCTTCAAGTGAAATCATGGTTTTAAACAATATGGCTAAATCTGGCGGCAAGGTAAGCTCGTGTTCTCGCAAAATCGAAGTAAGATCGGTGAGCAATTGCGCAAAATGCAATTGTTTTAATGTTCGCCCGTGATAGTGATCCAAAAATGCATCCATTTCCAGACTTAATGCATTCTCATCGACTTTGGTATCTGGCACCCAGTCCAGTAAAATCTCGATCGCACCCAGTGAGTCTTTGTTGATCAAGGCAAAAAGTAACAAAACCAGTTCGTCTCGTCTTCTTTCAGACAAGCGCCCTACCATACCAAAATCAATCAAACACAATAAATTGTCTGGCATGCAAATGATATTTCCCGGATGTGGATCGGCATGAAAAAAACCGTCAATCAATATCATGTGCATAACCGCCTGTGCGCCGGTATTGGCAATGGCCTTGCGATCCAGTCCGGCTTCGTCAATGGCCTTTAAGTTGTTTCCCCTGATACCCTCGGCATAACTTTGCACGTTTAAACGCATTGTGGTCCATTGCCAGTACACCTTGGGAATGGTGATATGTGAAAATCCCGACAAATTTTCCGCAATCCGCTCCGCATGACGACATTCACCCTCCAGATCCAGCTCACGTTTTAACGACAATGAAAACTGACGCACGATTTCCTTGGGACGAAAGCGCCGGAGTTCGGGTGTGGTGCTTTCCGTAATAGCGGCAAGGCGACGTAATAAACGCAAATCGGCATCAACCTGTCGTTCGATATCCGGTCTGCGAATTTTTAACACCACTTTTTCGCCGCTTTTAAGTTCAGCGAGATGGACTTGCGCGATTGAGGCAGCCGCAAAGGGTTCGGTGTGAATATGATGAAATATTGTCTCGGGGGGGGCGCCCAGGTCTTCTTCTAACTGAGGTAACAAGTCTTCCCATTCAACCGCTTTGGCCTGGGTTTGAAGTTGCTCAAACGCCGCTATCCATTCAGGTGAAAACATATCCACCCGTGAACCGAGCATTTGCCCAAGCTTGACAAAAGTAGGGCCGAGTTCCTGCAATGCCCGACACACACGCTCTGGCGGCTCGGAATCAGCCAATGTATCAACATCGTTCCAGTGAAGTGCCTTACCGGCTTTTTCAAGCGTGTGGCTCAGACCGATGCGACGCACTATGTCGCCAAACCCCCAACGAATCAGCACCATGGAAATTTCGTGCAAACGCCCCAGATCGCGCGCGGCACTTAAGGTTTCACGAATCATAATCGCGTTCCATCAGTCGACAATGCCAACAACCGCACAAATAAATTAGGGCTTTGACTTGTCGGCAGAAAGCGCATCAGCCATACCAGACAATATGCCACTGGCAATATGCGAAAAATGCCCGGTGGCCTTTTGTGCCGCCGTTGATATTTCATCAACCGTGCCTTTACCAACATCGAGCAGAGACTGACTTAAACTGCTTACGGCCTCTAAGGCCTCCTTGCCTGACGCAGTACCGGTATTTTTTAAATGCGAGGCAATTTCATCAAGCGCGCTGCTAACAACCGTATTTGAGTTTTTTGCCACGGTGTTGATGGTATCAATAAATGAGGCTTCCAAATGTTTAAAGTCTTCGAGTGCTTTCTTTAAGTCTTTTTCAGCAAATTGTTCTGCTCGCCCAAGCGCTTCTTCCGTTGCCAGTTTTGCCGCTATGGCGCCCTTGCTTAAGGCATCATCAATACCTGACATCGAAGCTTGCAATTGCGGTTTGAGTTTTTCGGATGACTCCCCAAGTCCTTCACTAACCCCTTCGATGACACTTTTCACCACCGCTGTGATATTTTCTTTATCCAGCTGTCTTTCACTCAGTGCTTTCAAGGTAATCGCACGAACTTGTTCACGAATATTGTCACTGCTAGATGCCTTTTTTGCGGCTTCATGTATCGCGCTGTCAGCACTGTTGTTCACATTGTCCATATTTCTCGCTCCTGATCTTGAAAATAACGCCAGCAGGCTGTTGAAAAGCTCGCATGTCGCACGATACAGCGTTAAAATTCGGCTCAAAATAAACATTTATCACGCATAAACTCTGCGTTGTTCGCCGAATTTCGCCTTGCCTCACACTCATCTGCCAGTTTTCAACAACCTGCTAGGACTACGTTGCATCGATACTGTATTGCCCCTTGCCAGCCTCTGCTTAATCGGTATATCAATCTTAGACTATCGCTATTAAGTTGCACAGTGCAGGCCAGTTGTGTCTATATCTCATCTATCAAAGCATAAAAAAGCCCGATGTTTCAACAAATTGAAACGTATCAGGCTTTTTATGGTTCGATTCGCAGTATGCGCGAATCCGCTTGGGATAACATAGCAGCTAATTGGCGACCGCCACATCAGATGCAAATACAATTTGATCAAAGGTCCGATTAAGGGTTTTACTGGTAAAATTGGACATCGTAACATTTTCAATATAGCGCACCGCATCACCGGCTTTGGCTGAAACCTGGGTACCCGCAATCCAGAATTTTTTGCCATCGGATTCAAGTAACAAATAGCTATAACCCGCACCACTGATAATTTCAACCACCTTACCCTGCTTTTTGGGGCCTTCTGGCATCATTGGCATGTTTGCCGGCATAGTCCCCTTACCCATTTGGCCCATATTGCCCATATGATTGATCGGCGGATGATTAGCGCCCATTGCCGCATGATTTGCTGATGACTGATCGATGTTATGACCAATATCATCATTAATTTCGGCATTTACTGGTGCTTGCACCAACAAACCTAAAAACACTACCGATAGGGATCGGCGATAAAACTTGTTCATTTATTACCCCGCATAAAGCTTATGACTGTAAATTGAGCGTTTATAAAATCGTTCACCGATTGCAAACCGCTTGTAACAGAATATACCACAGGTTCGATCTTGGCAGGAGCGTATTTCCTAAACATGCTTTTGGGATAGTGTTAACAATAAAATAGCATGTTATCTGCCAAACAAAGCGGACAAAAGGCAAGAGATTTTTATGGGAAGTATTTCACAAAATACACGTCTCATTTTTCAGTAATTTAATTGCAATATGCAGACCTCCAGGCACCACCTCTTTGATAAGTTACTGGAAAATAAATCAAACCAATATTGACAAATTTAATGCTTGCAACAATGCGAATTGTCGTTTAGTTTAGCGATCCTCAATTTAGATTAACCAGATTAGTTTGTTGCTGCCGCCACCGCTTACGCAGGCGCAAAGCGATTAAGTAATTTGCTTATGTAGATGGAGATTTGCCTTGCCTTTTTTTGATGCCGTTTCTGAAATCAATATACAAAATTTCACCAATGCCGCGGATCAATCCCGCAGCGATGTCAATACACGATGCGGTTTAATAAAAACCAAAATGAAAATTGAATACCTTAAAGAACACCGTGGTGAAATGACTAGCATAAAGACAGATGCCTTAAAAACAGCTAAAAAGGCCTGTCAAAAAAATTCCCTTCGTCAGGGAGTTGACAAGGAAAACGCCAGAAAAATTGGCGAATTAATTCTCGACTCTGAGTTCCAAGTCCGATCCGCCATCCAAGATGATCAAGTGCGGGGACGCGAAAAAAAGCGCGATGTCCGTCAAAAGCCCATGGCCATACTGCATACGCCAAAACCGGGTCTGGCCATGCAATGCGTCGATGCCAGAGATTGCATTTAATTTTATTTTTTGGCGTACAACTTGCCCTATAGAAATTAACAATCCTCAAGCAAGATCATTTAAACAAAAATAACAAGAATTTGAGGTTGAAAGAATGTGGAGATATGTCATGCACTTGTTTGCAGTTCAAACCAAGATCACCATATCACTTAAGTAAAACCGGGGTATCCCTGATCACTGAAAAACTCTGTGTAGTTTTTGCGCACGATTAAATTATTTTGCTCAAGGATTTTTATAATGCCTGTTTCCAATGAATATACGTCCCTATCCAGTGAAGCCATGCAGTCTCAATCCAATGCTCAATCACAAAAACACGGCATGCACACCAAACCCGATTCAGCCAACAAGAATTTTCTTCAACGCAACAACAAAGCGCCTGTTTCAACCTTTACCATTAACAATGATGGCTTAATCACCAGCTTTAAAGGTGAGGTCTTTGCCTCTCTCGGTATTAGTGAAGATGATTTTTTTGCCACCTCAGTTTACGACGAACACAATATTTTTCACAAAATCAAACCTCAGATAAAGTTATCATTGTCGGGTGAACATTGTGATGCCATGATTGAAACCTGCGACCGAAGCTTTTCAGTCTGGTTGTCACCTGACCAGAGCTTTGACGGCATCAGCGGTGTGTTCGGAACATGTATCGAGGTCACATCTCATCTTGCGATTCAATCGGCTTTAAACGATATTCAACAAGAGTATCTGCTAATCGCCCAATACTCCACCGACCTGATCACAAAATACAATGCTGATGGTTATTGCACTTATGCCTCACCGTCCGTTTCCAATGTGCTCGGCTACAGCAGTGATGAAATTATTGGTACCCACGTATTCCACCATTTTCATCCCGACGACCTCAAATCCAAACGCCGCATTTTCAGCAAGTTCGTGGATTCATCAAACAGCGATGCTTTTTGTTATCGGGTTCGAAACAAAAGCGGTGAATATATTTGGCTCGAGACAAGCAGTACCGTCATCACACATAACCAAACCGGGGAAATCATAGAAGTCGTTGCGGTTTCCCGCGATATTACGGAAAGAAAGGAAACCGAAGAACGTTTACTTTTTCTTGCCAACTATGACTCATTAACAGGTTTACCTAACCGGGCCTTGTTTCGGGACAGATTGCGTCGGGCCGTTGCCCGAGCACAAAGGACCTCAACCCAGATTGCATTGTTTTTTATCGATCTGGATCGTTTTAAAAACATTAACGACAGCCTCGGTCACCACGCCGGCGACCAATTACTCCGCGGCGTTTCCAAACGTCTGAAGCAATTTGCGCGCAAAGGCGATACCATCGCGCGTTTGGGTGGAGATGAATTTACCGTTATTCTTGACGGCATTAACGGCTCTGAAGACGCCGTTATTGTCGCAGAAAAAATTATCGAATTAATGGCACCAGCATTCAGATTAGACGGTCACGAGCTTGTTGTAACCCCCAGTATCGGCATTACAATCTTTCCTGATGACGCCGGCGATATGCGAAGCTTGTTAAAAAATGCTGACACGGCCATGTATCGCGCTAAAGAACAAGGGGGGAATTGCTTTCAGTTTTACACGGCAGACATGAACGATAAAGCCTATGAACACCTGGTGTTGGAAACCAGCTTGCGTCATGCCCTGGAAAGAGAGGAATTCAAACTTTTTTTCCAACCGCAAATTGATTTGCACACCCACAATATTATTGGCATTGAAGCACTATTACGTTGGGACAGCCCGGAGCGTGGCTTATTAAACCCGGAGTCATTCATTGCCTTTACCGAAGAAACCGGCCTTATCGAACCCATTGGTCAATGGGTATTAAAAGCCGCCTGCAAAGAAGCGGTAAAATGGCAAAATATGGGGCTACCAGCTTTTCGTGTGGCAGTAAACCTTTCATTGCGACAATTTGTCGCTAATGATTTTGTTTCTCAGGTAGAATGCATATTGAACGAAACCGGCTTGCAGGCAGAATGCTTAGAGCTGGAAATTACCGAAAGTTTTCTCGCCCAAAATGTTGACCAAACGGCAGAAGTCCTGAAGGACTTGCACAAACTGGGAATCCAGCTTTCGATTGATGATTTCGGCACGGGCTATTCCTCGCTGAGTTACCTGAAACGTTTTCCTCTAAATACATTAAAAATAGATCAAAGCTTTGTGCGCGACATTATGCATGACCCCGATGATGCAACCATTGCCGAAGCCATTATTTCCATGGGGCAAAGCCTTAATCTTAACGTGATTGCCGAAGGTGTCGAAACCGAAGAGCAAGTCTGTTTTTTACGAAGCCATGGTTGTGACTGGATTCAGGGACATTTAGTGAGCGAACCGCTTCCAGCACCAGAATTTCTGTATTGGTTAAAACAAAATCACGCCAAACAGGTCAATTTTGAACAAAAAGTACTTTGGCCCGACTTCGCCGCAAAATAATATCCCTTGCATGGAAAGGATATTATTCCCTTTTCTAAACAGCGCAAATGCATAACAAACCGTTGCTGCCACCTGTGTTTTTCGGCCTATTTGGTGAAAATCCACCTGCCATTTTCGTATTTTAATGTATAATTTCGCCTCATTTTAAAGAGGTCATCGCATGAATTTCGACATTCTCCGCAATATGGAATCATTTACACAAAATATGTTTAATGAAATCATCGCATTTCAGGAAAAAGAGCACGCCGCCTGGAATAACGAACTGGGCTTTCGTGAACGCATTAAAAATCTCCCGTTACATTATTTGCTATTTAGCAACGCTGACCGCAACCCAGAAACGCACGGCCCAACTGTTGCCCATTACTATCCGCTTAAATATGAAATGGCGAAAATTGCGGATTATATTAACAAAATCGCCAACACCGCTGTTGTTTGTGATGTTCACGCCAGAAACGGATTTATTGGCAGTTTACTGGCACAAGAAGGGCTTTCAGTTATAGGCCTGCAAGACCCAAATGAAAAGCCAAACCAAATCGCATCATTTTACGATGCGGATAATTACAAAATGCAAAGTGGTACTCTGAAAGACTGTGATTTTGATATTGACGTGGTTTTTTCATCATGGATGCCAGCGGGTATGAATATCACCGCCGATATTGTAGCCAAGAACCCCAAACTCGTTATTTACATTTTTACCGAACACATCAATCAATTCAGTGGCGAACGTCAGACTGGAACCGATGGCGCTTTTGGCGAACAATTACCCCCTCAATACAAGTTGCTCGAAGAATGGAGTATCACCCGTCGCAAAGACCTGTTACATGAAATCTGGCCCGATCTTACCGGCAATCTGGAAGAAACCCGTTTTGTTCGTATTTACGCAAATGAGGGCTACCATCACCTGCATTCCACACTGGAAGAACGCAAGGTCAGGGGATATCACTGGGAGCTGGATTTGCAAATGGCCGAAACAGCCCATCGAGCAAAAGAAGAAATGAAAAACAGAGGCTTTCCTACCGATTTTTAGTCAAGAGTAAAAACGGAAAACGGCGCTTTACCCTTGAACCGTTTTCCGATTTTTACTAGGGCACCTCTGAATAATTCCCTGGCGAGCGATAGCGGCGTTAAAAACGCTCTCAAAATGCTCATTTATTACATATAAACTCCGCTTTTTCGATTGTTTTTGCCTTGCTCTCATCTCACCAGGGAATTATTCAGAGGTACCCTAGCCATTAAATGATCCGCTGGCAGGATTGGCCTGTTGATTAGATTTGAAATTGCTTATTGCTGCCCAGAAACAAAGTCAGACTCCAGTATTGATGATGCGTCATCCTCATCCAGGCCTGGCTTGTCGCTAGCAGATAACGCTGTAATCGTTGCTTCCAATGCCCGCTTTGCATCATAGGCTTCTTTATTCCCGGCATCAGCAGCAGCCCTGTACCACTTCAAGGCAAGATTGATATTCTTGTCAACACCTTCACCAATCAAATACAAATTAGCCAACTGATACTGCGCCATTGCAAACCCATTATTGGCAGCCTTACGGTACCAGTAAACAACCTTAGACAAATCTTTGGGCATGCCTAAGCCATGCAGGTGCATCACTGCAAGATTATATTGTGCCTTGGCATACCCGTGTCTGGCCGATTTTTCATAGTACATACGCGCCAACGCGGCATCGGCCTTCGTTCCCCTGCCGGTTCTGTATAATGTTGCCAGATTATATTGTGCCGAAGCGAAATTTTGATCTGCCGCTAACTTGAACCACTTAAATGCTGCTTCTAGATTTTTTTCAACGCCGTTACCCACCGCATATATTTGCCCGAGATCAATTTGAGCCGGCGCAAAGCCTTGGTCAGCAGACTTAAGAAAATAGTGGAGTGCCTTCTTTATGTTTCGCGCTACACCTTTTCCATCCCGATATTGGCAAGCCAATTGATACTGGGCGCTTGCATCACCGTGATTTGCACGTGTTTTAATTGTTTGATTTTTTATTGATGAAGCAACACTGAAACCTGAAACAGAAGCAAGACTGAATGCGAAATTGGAATACACTGAAAGAACAAAACCAACGAAAACAACAGCCCCCCAAGAAAAAGTGCGATTTTTACTGGTAAAACACATGTAAAAGACATCCCGTTATGATTGATTTTTCAGCAAGCAGTGTAAAACAGCCACATTTATCAAAGCTTAAAGGTGATTTTGCATATATACCCCCAATTTTCAACACCTTGCCATATGTAACGGGATACGTTGCCGGCAAAAAATGCTAACATCATTCAGCAATGCCGAAAACACTGGCGGGTTAAATCAACCAAGATGAAAACGCAATTAAATAACATTAAAAAACGGGAAATTTTCGGCTGGGCAATGTTTGATTTTGCCAATTCCGGTTATACCACCGTGGTACTCACCGCCGTATTCAACACCTATTTTATCGGCGTTATTGCAAGTGAACTGGAAAATGGCGCCGCCACATTCATATGGACATTTACCATTGCCTTTGCAAACGCCTTGGTCTTGTTTGCTTCACCTTTAGTCGGTGCAATTTCAGATCACAGTTGTAACAAAAAACCTTTGTTATTGATAGCCACTGCACTGTGTACTTTCTTCACTGCTTTATTGTATTTTACCGGGCCAGGCGATGTCATACTTGCCAGCAGTCTGGTTATTTTCTCCAGTTTCATGTTTTATATTGGCGAAAGTCTTATCGGCGCTTTTCTGCCGGAAATTAGCAATGAAAAAAATATCGGAAAAATTTCCGGATATGGCTGGTCACTGGGGTATGTCGGCGGCCTTATTGTACTGGGAATTAGCCTGGTTTATGTCAACTACGCTCAAAGCCAAGGTCAGACGTCACTTCAATTTGTGCCGGTTACCATGCTCATCGTGGCAGCAAGTTTTGCCCTGTCAGTGATTCCAACATTTGTGCTATTAAAAGAGCGCTGTCGCACACCATTGTTACCGTCTCCGGGCAAAACCCATTCGCTATTTGTAATCGGGTATCAACGCCTGAAGAAAACCTGGCGAGAAAGTCACAAATACCAAGATTTATTTCATTTTCTTGGCTGTCTCTTTGTATATCATTGCGGCATTAACACGGTTATTGTTATTGCCGCAATTTATGCCCAGGAGGTCATGCACTTTAGCACTGAAGATACAATTATGCTGATACTGATCGTCAATGTATCAGCGGCCACTGGCGCTTTTATTTTTGGTTTTTTGCAAGATAAAATAGGCGTAAAATTAACTTTGTCATTAACCTTGATCATCTGGATCCTGGCAATGCTGATCGCGTATTCGACAACTTCCCTTTATTGGTTCTGGTTTGTGGCAAATTTAATTGGTATCGCCCTGGGTTCCAGCCAAAGCGCGGGCAGAGCGATGATTGGCTTGTTCTCCCCAATTGGCAATAACGGTGAGTTTTTTGGTTTATGGGCAGTAGCTATCCGCCTCGCTGCCATTGTTGGCCCACTAACCTATGGTATAACGGCCTACTTGACTCAAGGAGATCATCGCCAGGCCCTGCTAAGTACCACAGTCTTTTTTATTGCCGGTTTATATTTACTGACTCGGGTCGATGAAAAAAGAGGGAAACAAGCAGCACAAGCCATTAATAGGTAATGACCGTCGACTACAACAAACGCATCATGCAATACACAATTAACGACATAACAGCGATCATTCTCGCCGGTGGCAAAGGTACGCGAATGGGCAATCGCAATAAAGGCTTGCTGGAATTTAACGGCAAAACTTTTATCGCCCGGCTGCTGGATGCACTTGCCTTTCAGTCAAAAACACAAATTATCAGTGCAAACGATCAGCTCAATGAATACAGGCAATACCGTAAAACAGTGATTCAGGACATCAGCAATCACTATTCGGGCCCCTTGGCTGGCATTGTGAGTTGCCAGTCTGCAATTGACACTGCACTGGTGCTTACTGTCCCCTGTGATTCCCCCATAATCCCCAGCGACCTGTCGACACGTTTGTTAAAAAGCTACAACAAAAATCCCGCGTCGCCACTGTGTGTTGCTCATGATGGCGAACGCCTGCAAAATTTGTTTATGCTTTTTAACGCTTCGCTACTCGCTGACATGCAGCAATATTTTGAAAACAATCAACACAGTGTTTATGGCTGGATTATCAGGCATCAGTATGTGTGTGTCGATTTCTCCGATAAAACCGCGAATTTTATCAATATCAATGATGAAGCCAGCTTACTTAAGCTAAACAAACAATTATTGTAAGAAGATCACATGAACACCACTAAAAAACGCCCGGCCTTGGTTGGCTTTGCTGCCTGGAGTGGTACCGGCAAAACGACATTACTGGAAAAAGTCATTCCCCTGTTAGGCGATAAAGGTCATCACATCGCTGTTATCAAGCATGCCCATCACAATTTTGATATTGATCACGATGGAAAAGACAGTTTCAAATTACGCAAAGCCGGGGTCATCGATACCATCGTCGCTTCAGCAAAACGCTGGGCGTATATTCACGAAAACCAGGCCTTTGATAACCATATTGAAGATGGCGGCACGACACCACATGAACCCGATTTAAACACATTACTCGCGCTGCTTCACACGGATCCGAACCGCCCGTGGCCAGACATCATATTGGTTGAAGGCTTTAAACACGCGTGCTTTCCGCGCATTGAATTGCATCGCGCTGAGCTCAACAAACCATTATTGTATCCCGTCGACAAAGAAATAATTGCAATTGCAACCAACAGCAATGATAAAATGCAACATCCAATAAAAACACTCGATATTAACAACCCGGCAGAAATTGCAGCCTTCATTGAAACGCATTTCTTACCTGGTTAGCAATGAATAATTCCCTGGCAAGATGAGTGAGTAAGGCAAAAACAATCGAAAAAGCGACGTTTATCTGTGTTAAATGCACATTTTACACAAATAAACGTCGCTATCGCGCGCGAGGGAATTATTCAGAGCTACTCTAGAGAAAACTAGAGAAAACCTGTTTAACTTAACATTTACTGGAAATAACGTGTCAAAATCAGCAAAAAACAAAACCTCTAATCCCACATGCCAGGATGACTATGATCCGAATTCTCTCGATGTTGTTGAAGCAAAGAGGCGTATTAAGCAAATGCTATCAGTGGTTTCCGAGTCTGAAACCCTGGCCATAAAGGATGCGCTCGGCCGAACAGTGGCTAAGGATGTGTTATCAACCATCAATGTGCCACCATACACCAATTCAGCAATGGATGGCTACGCTATTGATGGTCAAGATCTTGGCAAAATCCGCACTTTTCTGCAAGTTGGTGTCGCCTACGCCGGCAGGCCATACAATGGCACAGTAAAAACCGGCGAATGTATTCGTATCATGACAGGTGCCCCCATTTGTGCCGGTGTCGATACTGTTATTATGCAAGAACACATTACCCTGGCGAAAACAGCCGAGGGTGAAAGCGTGACACTACGCGAGGAGCAAATCGCCAATCAAAAACCGGGACAGAATGTGCGCCATCAAGGTGAGGATTTGGCACTAGGTTCTCCCGCCATACTCGCTGGTAGACGATTAACACCGTCCGACATCGGCCTACTCGCCTCACTTGGTATTGCCAAAATCGAAGTCAAACGCAATGTACGCGTTGCTTTATTGTCAACGGGCGACGAGTTAAAAAATATTGGTGAAACACTGGAAGAAGGCCAGATATACGATAGTAATCGCCATACAATTTATTGTATGTTACAGCGGTTGGGTGTCGACATTATTGATCTGGGCATTATCAAAGACAAACAATCCGATATCAGGGCCGCATTCAAGCAAGCGTCAAAAAGTGCTGATGTTATCATTACCAGCGGTGGCGTATCTGTTGGCGATGCAGATTATGTCAAACAAATAATGGAAGAAATGGGTAACATAAATTTTTGGAAAATTGCCATGAAGCCCGGTCGCCCTCTCGCTGTAGGCCAAATCGGCAATGCTTTTTTCTTTGGATTACCCGGCAACCCGGTTTCTGCCATGGTAACTTTCTATCAATATATCCAACCCGCCGTCCGTGAAATTATGGGACAAACCCTTATCGAAACACCATCTGTACAAATGAAATGCGTATCTGCGTTAAAAAAACGCCCAGGTCGCGTGGAGTTTCAACGCGGTACCATTTTTACAAATGACAAAGGTGAAAAAGTGGTAAAGAGTACAGGGAATCAGGGGTCACACGTACTCAGCTCAATGAGTGAAGCCAATTGTTTTATCATTTTACCTATGGAGTCAGGTAACGTTGAAAAAAACACTTTTGTCGAAGTACAGCCTTTTGAAGGCCTGATTTAATACAATAAAAAAGGCCATTACCTAATATGGCAATGGCCTTTTCATCTCCATCCTGGAGCAAACAAGCTTCCGTTTAAAGCATTTTAGCCGGCTGCTGAGCTTGAGGTAGCGGCTTTAGCGGCTTTCGCCTTCTTTTTAGCTGCGGCACGCTTTTTGGCTGCTGCTTTTTTACGCTTTTCAGCCGCTTTTGCTTTGGCTGCTTCTTTTTTCGCGTAATCTCTTTCCCATTTCGCGGCAAAAGCTTCACATGCTTTCTTTTTAGCGGCTTCTTTCGCTTTCTTCTCCGCTATGGCTTTTGCTTTCGCTTTACGGGCATCGGCAGCGGCTTTTTTCTTGGCTGCGGCTGCTTTCTTTTTGGCGGCTGCTGCCTTCTTTTTAGCGGCTGCTGCTTTTTTCTTGGCCATTGCAGCGGCTTTTTTCTTGGCCGCGGCTTCTTTCTTTTTAGCTAACATTGCTTTTTTCTTGGCTGCGGCTGCTTTCTTTTTAGCGGCTGCTGCCTTCTTTTTAGCGGCTGCCGCTTTTTTTGCTGCTGCGGCTTTTTTCTTGGCTGCGGCTGCTTTTTTCTTAGCCATAGCCTTTTGCTTAGAATCTGCTGATTTTGATGCTGCCTTGCTGCTTGCCTTCTTGCTTGAAGTTTTATTCGCCATTACCAGGTTGCTCCTTCTATGAGATCAAAAAAAATTGACGGCATATAATCACAAAAATAAAAGACATATGCAATCATCTTCATTTCATTTTCGTCATTATTCAAAAATAGTTTAGACTTTTTTTACACATTTACCTAATTAATCGAAAAAAAATTGCTATTTTTTTAAAAAAAACACGAAAAATATAAAAAAAAACCAAAAAATCTATTTTTAACGCCTCACAAAAACACTTTATATTTTATTCTGTTTTCAATTACAACTTTTATTTTTCACGATTCAAGGAAAATAATAATTTTTGTTCTCGAAAAAAAAGAAAGTTGATCGTGCGATACCATTTCAAACCAAAATAACAGTTATCCCTCTCATGAAAGGAAAAATACAACCATGGAAATGACAATAAGGAACGTAATACGATGTGATTTTTTGCCACAAACAACAATTGAAACTGAAAACGGGTTATTAAATGCGAATATTTGGAATTTTTCTGGGACTCATAAGCTTCGGACAACATACTGCGTAAAAAACAGCTTATACATCAGGTTTTAATCGGATTATATCCGGGTTTAAGTGCGTTAACGGGATTTTTTTTTAAAAAATAGAAACTCAATAACAGATAAATCAAAAATAACGGATCAAAATTGCTGTGTTCTACACTGGAACAACCGCCACCTCGATTGTTTTTCCCCCGTGGAACAACGTCAACCAGAATAAAACTGTTTTTCGTTTCTCCTAAAATTGTTGCACTGAATCGAATTTTATTGAGGCCTACCGGCCCCACATTTTCCCAAATAAGTCTGTTTCCACGCAGCCGATTATTGTTTTTCACGAACCTGAGGCCATCAATGCGCGAAGTCAGGTCAATATCATCAATAATCTGCGAGCCGTTGCTGGCTGTTACGATCAAATCCAGTGTACTATTCTGCGCAATTGATACGTTTGACGGGTTTATTTGAAAACCTGGAATTTCACCAACCTCATTCCTTATTTTAACTACGACGGTGTCGCGACTTAACTTGCATCCATTGTCAATTGCAGTATAGGTAAATCGAGCCTCCCCGGTGGGCGGCGCAATAAATGTTAACTGCCTCCCATCAACTGACAATAGTGGCGTTCCGTCAAGAGCCTCCCACCATTGCCGTGTTATTTCACCATCGTTGTCAGCAACTATGGCCGTTAAAGTTACCGTATCTCCAGCAGTAACCGTTTGATCCCGCCCGGCATTAACAATTGGCGGTGTATTTCCATCGTTTTGAGATAAACCACAGGCTTTTATCGTAAAACTTTTATTGACCGCTGATTTTGTTGATACTGCATCGGCGGGGGCATTGAAGACCAGAACATTCAGTACCGTTGGCCCATGTCCCGAAACAGCTTGGCCAGCAGGCACCTCTAAATCAATTCGTTCAAAGCCTGTAGACATATCGGACTTTGCATCTGCGCTATACCAATAAGGTGAATTATTGTATTTGGCAAAATGAATCAGCGGCTTTTTATCAAAACTGGCTAATAACCCCATATCGCGACTGTCATTATTGGGATAACTCAACTCCACAGCAACTTTTTCAGAGCCATAAGGCAAATTAAAGTGAAAATACTGGTAATCATCAAACCGATTTTTTTGAATAATGCCATTTTCGGCTTTCAAGTTAGCTAAAACACCAGTATTAAGAAAAAAATCGCGGATAATATTGCGACTTCCGCTCATACCCGTAGCTTGAAGAATAAGTTGAAAAGAAAAGCTTCGCTGCCCGGAAAACATGCCGGTATTAATCTCGAAAGCAAAACGTTTTGCCTCCCCTTTTGGCCAATAACTCTGGTTTTTCACACCAGCCACGACTGACACAGAATTATCAGTTGATACAAGTGTCACGGTGGCATCGAGCACGTCTTCCCATAAATTTTTAACGCGAATATTGAGCAGCCCCGACTCATTCGGGTCGAGAAGCCCGTTTTGATATGATGTGCTATCGGTTATTTCGGTGGAATCATCGTAATCAATAGCTTCAATTGTTAACACTGGCCGGGGAAAGTGAAGTATTGATAAGGCATTTGCTGCGTTAACAGTGCCATCCGTTTTTAGCACCGCCTTTTGATCACTGAGTTTTGATGCAGATGCTTGCAAAATGGCTTTTAAATCAGCGGGCGCAATTTCATTACCACCATCCTCAAGGCTTTTTGCTTTTAGCAACGCAGCAACTCCTGAAACAAGCGCGGCAGAAAAAGATGTACCGGAAACATAGCCATATTCTGAATTGTCAGCATTGGAATTTACCCGCGTCGACCTGATATCAACCCCCGGTGCTGCAACATCAACAGATGTGGCACCATATTGACTCCACGGCGTTAGCTGACGCTTGTTATCTGAGGCAGCAACAATAATTACATTATCCAGTTTCATACTGGCCGGATACATGGCCACGTCGTCATTGCTAACATGAAAATTTCCTGCGGAAATCACCACGAGAACCTCATTTTGCGCATTGATCAGAAGCTGTTTTATGTTTTCCAGATTGTTTTGTATAAATGCCGAGGTAACAGGAGCACCGTAACTTAAATTAATAATATCGGCACCATTGTCTATGGCGTATTTGATAGCGAGAAATTCGCGGTCAGAACGAAAATCACAACCAATTCGCAGCGGCATTATTGTTACATTCCAGTTAATCCCGCTAATACCGACATTGTTATTCGCAACCGCACCAATCACGCCGGCAACCAAGGTACCATGAGCTTCAAGGCCTGATTTTCCATTAGCATTGCAGATACCCGGTGAAGGATCGTTATCACCATCCACAAAATCCCAACCCGCCCCCATATTGTCACGCAAATCCGGGTGATTTACGTCGATGGCATCATCAATAACAGCAACCACAATATTGTTGCTTCCAGTAGTCATATCCCAGGCTTTTTCCAGCTCAAGCGTGGTTAACGATGACTGCTGCTGCGGGTAATCAGGATCCTGTGGTATCAATTGCGTTTGTAAATGCGTTTTCTCGTTTGGCTCGTGAATGGTTCGGCTATCCGTTATAAATGCCGTTTGTGAGTCCCCCAATAAAACAACAAGCAACAGAACCAGACCCGGGCGTGTATGGCGAACTTTATAACGAAACATCATAGCCATCAGTCAAATCATACCCTGCGTTTACTGAAAGACTTGCCACGAACAAACAAGGCAATGAAAGATAATACAAGCAATATTGGTAATACTGGATCTGTGTGTTTTAGTGTATTTGACGAGATTAAATCCAAATCATTGCCTGAACCCGCGTCGAAATCCGGCAACAATCCGGCACTACAGCCTAATCCAAACACTTTCACGCGAGAATTAGGCCGTTTTTGTCGCCATTGAATAGCAAGCCGGTATTCAATATTGCTTACAGTCGCATCTTTACTACTCACCACTGCAATATAATATGTGCCAGCAAGCGCATTGTTGAAAACCAATTGCTCGGCTAACAGTCCCATATTTGCGCTAACAAAAGTGCCTTCACTTACCGCATCAGATAAAACAGACTGAGTACTGTTTTCATATGAACTAAAGTCAAATTGAGGTAATCCGCCAAACTTGGCCAACAAGTTGGCATTATATGTTGGCGTCGCGCCTCGCATTTCCAAATTAAACACCAAATCACCCTTTTCCCTGAGTTCCTCGGACACATGCACATAATAATAATGCACCTCGTCCTGATTTTGATCGGTTTTTTTTAGCGCGGCCTGTATCGATTCACCGATCGATAAACTACCCGTATTCACCGTAAAATGTCGCTGATACGCGAATTTTTTTGTGCTTGCGGCATATGTTCCAGTAAGGTCCAGTGTAAACATCAAATCCTGAACTTGCATGCCTGCACTAAAGTCCACAGGGAAACGCAATTCAACAGTCTTGTTGCCCGGCACGGGTGCATTTTCTCGGGTAACTCCAGATATACCAAGGGCAGGTGATGCCAATAACGAGCGTAAACTGTCGGCATCAGCCCAGATATTTTCAATCACGACCACAAGCTCGGTTATTTCGCCTCTTTCAACTTGCGAATTCCGGTTACCGAGCAGATCATCAATATAAACTGCCTTGATGACAAATACCGGCATTGCTTCCTGCGTTAGTAAATCATGTGCCGCCATTGCATCCACATAGCCGTCTGTGACCAAACGCGCTTTATCTTTGCCCTTCAACGGGGCAACAGATGCCAAAATAGCGGCCTTAATATCATAGACACTGGCCGTAGGATGACGAGATAGTAGTGAGGCAGCAACACCGGATACAAACGGTGCCGAGAACGACGTGCCACTGGTTTGCACATACTGATTGTCTATATACGTCGTCGCAATATCATTTTCTCCCCCGGGTGCTGCAATATCAACACTGGTTTGACCATATTGGCTCCAGGGTGCAAGTTTGTTGTCCGGGGTAAGTGCTGCAACCGATATAATATTAGGTAAATCCAAGCTAGAAGGGTAATCGGGAATTTTATCATTACTCACTTGCAAGTTACCTGCGGCAGCCACAACCAAGGTGTTTTTTTCCCTCAATTGTAAAATAGCATCCCTTTCAAATTCGGAATACTGCGGCCCACCGTAACTGATATTAACGATATCCGCATTTTTTTCGATTGCCCAATTAAATGCTGCAAGTTCTGCACTCACGGTGTAATTGCAGCCAATACGCACCGGGATAATATTTCGTGTTTCACTCGCGCCTTTGATGACCGTGCCATTGGCAGCCAAAACCCCCATTACCTGGGTTCCATGCACTTCGTTAACAATTGCACCTGAATCTTCATCCAAGCAAATGTCCGGTGAAGGATCAAAATCCAGACTCTCTTGATCTGAATCGCGTGCATCAAATGGAAAAACAAATTTATTTTGCAAATCCACATGGCTTAGATCAAATGCGTCATCAATAATAACAACCACAGGCTCGGTAACAACCGACGCAGCGCTTGATGCCCTCAATTCAGTCAAACGGATTTGTGAAAGACGCTTATTACTTAATTCGGTCGCCGTCTCAGGGGAAATAAACCGATTGTTGCGAGGATATCGACGATAATTCGGTTCCACCAACAACACATCAGGATCCGCTTTTAATTGCTTGATGACATCAATCAAGCGTTGATTTTCAGCCAACTTCCAATGCTCAAAACCCAAATGCGAGAAATGATGCCGTTTTAAAACCTGGTATTTTACGGTTTTGTACTCAATTCGATCATGTAATACAGGTTTACCGATTGGCTTTTCCGATGATTCGCCCTGCCGGAATTTCACCAACAATTCCTGCGCTACGTGATCCGTCAAACTGAGGTCAAGGCGAGGATCAGCCTCCGCTATTTTGGGTAATGGAAAAATAACAAACAGCAGAAAACAATGAAAAATAGCCAACCGTGCGCTTTGCGCTAAAACACGAAGCAGCAAGACAGACATTCGCCGAACACAGAAAAACGCTTCCCACATATGTCACTACCTTCTGCGACATTGTCAATAAACCCGTGACTAAAGCCCCGACGCTAATCCGGGAGAGAGTCGCACAAGCATCCACAATTTAGCCGGAAAATTGGTCATTTAAAAGGATTATAAAATGTGATCAAAAGAAAGAAAAATAACTCAGTGCCATACTTGAGGATAAAACACGTGATGCACCAACAAAAACCCCATGCAATACCTGTTTGCATGGGGCTGTTTATACATCAAATCACCAGTTTTCTATCCAGTCAGCAGCAGCCCGCATGAATTATAGTGCAGATTAGCTGGGATAGCGGGACGAATCAGGGTTGCCTAGAAACGAAACCCCATTTTAATTGTATGAGAAAGCGATTCGCCTGTTGTGTCAGTCTCGTAAACAAAGTTAACGAGACCAAGGTTTAAATTCAAACCCACAAACCATTTGGATAATGTTGCACTACCCTCTAAAGAGGTAATGCCGGACAAGGCCGGATCAATCAAACCGGCGTCAACCGAAGAATTAGCCCACACCTGGCCAACACCGGCATAAGGTGTCAACATCAAAAAACCTTTTGACACCAGTACCTCGACACTTTTGGTGGTAAACGAAAGATCCTTAATACCAAGAATCGTTGTGTACGCACCGCGAACAGCAACAGCGGGTATGGCCACATTGCCACTCACAAAACTGTATCGAAGTTCGCCACCGGCATACGCCATATCAGTTGTCGGCACCTTGGAGTAAACAGCACCAATATCAATGCCCATCGGCAAACCTTTATGCACGTGCACTTTAGGTAGTGGTAAAAATGCCACATCACTGCCACCAACAGCACCTGCCCATTGATTCATTTTTGACAATTGCGTTCCGGTGACTTCGACGCCAATATCGATACCGATTAGCCCGAGTGGCTCGGCCGGAGTAACCCCTTTATAACTTAACACTGCGCCTAATTCGCCGGTTAAGGCGTTTAACGAATCTTTATCCAAAAAATCTGATGAGGCCCATGAAGCACTCGCCACTGCTGATAATGCCAAACCTGCGATTAATGATCTAACTGGTTTCATACGATACATCTCCTTTTTGCCTCGCAATTCTTGATCTGTTCTTGACCCAAATAACACTACAGTCAGCAATGACTGAGCAAACGATTTATTGATGAACTTGCCTTTGCTTATATAAACACAAATTCTAGTGTGCTTATTGAATTTATTCAAATCTTTATGTAAAAACATAATGTTAACAGCCATAAGCAAGTAAGGTTTTGCGCTGCGTCACAAACCGGAAAAACAACGTCAATAATTTTACTGCCAACGCAAGAAACAGCGTACTTAATCAATTTTCGTACCAAACATCTTGAAAAATAGATGCTTAGCGGAAAATATTAGTGCAATATATAACGTCAGCCAAGCGGTTTGTCGCAAGTGTATGAACCAACAAAAGCAAATACCATCAAATATGTGACTTGAGCTACAAATTCGTTACATAATTTCAATCATATAACGAATATAATATCTGACTTGATTTTACTTTTTGCTGCTTTACTTGCTATGAACAGGGCATTAACTCAACAACTGGAAATACGCATTATTAAACCTTCAACCACATTGCTCTCGCTACTGGCATTAATCGCAATACTGTCGAGCTGTTCGCTAGAAAAAATCAATAATACCCCCATTGATACCAGCAACTACCCTGTCGTGTCTCTATCGTTTGGTGAACAAACGGCATCTGTGAACAACAATATCCTCGATATACCCGAAAAAACCGGGCAATTGTTTCTCACCGCAACACTATCCAAGGCCTATGACGAGCAGGTAATCGTCCTGTTTGAATATAACCCACTTGATACCAGTGCAAGTGTTCTCAGCGATTTTCTGTTTGCACCTGATTTGGAAGACCGCGACCCTCGGCAGCCACCCAACAGCTTTGAAATCGTTTTCGCCCCTGGCGTTACCGAAGTCACTTTCAATTACGTGAACATAGTGAGCAGTGATATTTTATATGAAACCGATGAGGAAATCAGTTTTTGGTTGCGCCCTTTGCTCAACAGCACCATCGACTTACCAAAGCATGAGCTGACAAAACTGCCATACATCCTGTTCCGCATTGAAGAAAGCCAGCCACCACCGGAAATACGTATCGAACAAATAAAAATTGGTAACAATCAGCCTCAGCCCGCTGTTAGCGAAATCACCATTATGGAGAATCAATCTGTTGAGCTACGCATTTCCACCGCAACCTCGATTAATGTAGAAGATACGCGTGTTTCATTTTCACTTATTCCAGACGCCGGTACAGAGGAAGGCGTTGATTATGCATTTCCCTTTGCAGAAAACAAATTGCAACCGACGGACACCAATAGCGAGTTTATACTGGGTGGCGAACAGGCTAATATCATTATCCCGTTAACGATTTATTCAAAGCCCATCAACGACCCCCCCAAACGCGTTATTTTCAGCCTGACAAGTGCCAACAACAATGCCTCAATAAGTAGCACTGGGTATTTTCTCATTGTCAACATTATTGACGACGGCAACAACGGCTTCGACTTGAATGACACTGGCATAACAAAATGTTACGACACTGAAAAAAACCAGATTGCTGATTGCATCCACCCTGATTATCCTAATCAAGATGGTTTAAGTGCGGTTAAGCCACAGTTTATAAAATACTCCAGTGTCAATATTGCCCCGGAAACAACACCTGATCCGGTTGACCAAACAAGTTGGAACTGCGTTTATGATCAAACAACCGGTTTGCTGTGGGAAGTCATCTTACCGGAAAATATCAATCAATTTTACACCTGGTTTGACAACAATCCAGCAAGTAACGGTGGCTCGTCGGGTATCCAAATCGAAGACGACGGCAGTACTTTTTTGGCGCCCGGTTCCACACTGGAACACGCAAATGATTTAAACTCAATCAGTACACAATTGTGTGGAATTGGCGAAGCAAGTTTAGGGGATCAACCCGGCAAATGGCGATTGCCCAAACTTGCTGAATTACTGTCAATCATGGATTTTGAAACCGCTGACAGTAACCCGCTTTTTATCGATAACAATTTATTTAACGTACCAAGTGGCTTGGGTTTGTATTTTTGGACAGCATCGCCTTCAGCAATTTCAAGCGATGATGCCTGGTGTGTGAGTTTTACCAAAGGGATAAAAAATGCCATAAAGCTCTGTGACAAAAAAACAGAGCGACCTGCAATCTTTGTCAGCACAGTTGAAATTATTCCCCAGTAAATAATATGAAAAAAACAGCTAAAAAAACCTTCTTTATTTCCTTCTTTTTTATTCATACTTTGTGGATTAGCACGTATGCATCAGCACAAGTCTGCAATACTAAGCAAATTTCACGAAATATTTTACCAAACAGTTTTAGCTATGCTGAAATTCAAAACCTGGACAGCACAACCGCAGCAGGTGCCGTCACCGCAACAGCGACGGCACCTACCATTAATGCCGTTCCCGGTCTTACCTGGAATCGCTGTGTTTATGGGCAAAAATGGGACTCGGCGACAAAACAATGTATTGGAAGCCCCATATTGTTAAGCTGGCCTGAAGCACTAAAGCTGGCCGAAAGCATGGAAAACATTATTGACGGTAGCGTTTGGCGAGTCCCCAATATAAAAGAACTCAACTCCATACTGGATTTGCAATGCATAAGTCCACCGTATAATCTGGAAATCTTTCCAGACACCTTTGCCTCGGAGGCTCACGGTTTATGGACATCATCTCCCCATGTTGATAATTCGGCTTCCTTCACTAGCGCGTGGTATATTGATTTGCATCAAGGGAAATTGAGTTACCGAAATGCCGATGGCGACATTAGTACCAAAAACTTCGTACGTTTTGTGAAATAACGTTCTTTTAACTGCGCCTGAATTTCAGTGAAACCGGGGCAAACCCTGGCCGAAACAATCCAATTATTTATGAAGCTCTGGTTGACTCACAACCTAGCAGCTTGTTGGGAAGGTTATTAACTTCAAGCACACCCCTGTTGCTTTTGCGGGTCATCCAGCCATTTTTCAAAAATATCGGCTTTTTTCACATCGTCCTTTCGACTGGCATAGACATTAACCCGGGTTTTGTCCGCTTGCTCAGCTTTAATATCCACCATTAATATCACGTCACGCCCAGCCATGGCATACACGTATTCCAGTGTGATATTTGCGGTTTTTTTGCCGTTATCCCGATTACCCACCAAGGTCTGCTGCCGTGATGTCGGACGCTCCAGGTAACAGGCTTGGCTTCGCTTCAACAACACAGCAAATACGTGCTGGTAGGGTTTGTTCACCATAAACGATGTACTATAAGCCGGCTCAAGGCGAATACTGTCTTTGCTTACAGGTGCAGAACAGGCACTGAACAAGAGTACGGATAAAACGACGAACGGCAATATCGGATATTTCATTTATAAACCTGCATTGTTTGGACAATTATTTATTTACGAATACACACAGATGCCGGGTAACTGCGCTAAAGTTTAATGTTAGAATGCGTACAAAATAGCACAAATCCTTAACACTCGACAAGCGCACAAAAAACAAACGACACTTCACGACTAACTTATACGACGAAACATACACACATGGCTGATTCAATCCAGAAAAATTACCCAAGATTGCTCAACGAAAAAACCAATACCTTAAAGCGCTTGTTCTCTGGGATTGATATTCCCGACATATCTGTATTCGCCTCCCCTGCCAAACATTTTCGCATGCGCGCAGAGTTTCGCATTTGGCATATAGACAATAAACTGCATTATGTGATGTTTAAAAAAGGACAGAAAAACACACCAATTATCATTGAAGAGTTTCCACACGCATCTCAAGCGATTACCCACGTCATGTTTCCTTTGCTTAAAGCAATCGAAAAGCAGGAGATTTTGTCAAAAAAGCTTTTTCAAATTGATTTTTTAAGTACCACAACCAATCAACTGCTGATTACCCTTCTGTATCACAAAACATTGGATGATAACTGGCAAACACAAGCACATCATTTACAGTCACTGCTCAATGATGTGCAAACTCCCTCTATTTCACTATTAGGCCGTGCGAGAAAACAAAAAATCACCCTTGACAGGGACTATGTGATTGAAGATATGATCGTCGACAATCAATTATTCCAATACCAGCAGGTAGAAAACAGCTTCACCCAACCAAATGCCTACATATGTAGTGAAATGTTAAACTGGGTAGTGGAACACAGTAAAAATAGCACAGGAGATTTATTGGAATTGTATTGTGGTAACGGTAATTTCACTTTACCCCTTGCCAAAAACTTTAATAAAGTGCTGGCAACAGAAGTATCAAAAACCTCCGTAAAATCCGCCCAATTCAACATTGCATTAAACAAAATCAATAATGTGGAT
>Ga0256830_1000495_pt1 | contig 31415 bp, 37 predicted proteins | sample 128326metaG_FD_190537 | JGI IMG/M metagenome (GOLD analysis project Ga0256830, IMG submission 190537) | Hydrothermal vent microbial communities from Lau Basin, Pacific Ocean - 128-326 | ecosystem: Environmental > Aquatic > Marine > Hydrothermal vents | place: Pacific Ocean: Lau Basin | collected... | reverse complement strand
GCGGACGCGTTCCAGCTCCGCTTCGACCTCCGCCAATCTCGCCCTGAGCTGCTCGACGTCTTCGGACATCGCCTCTCCTCGGCGGGGAGGCTAGCCGCCCTGCCCGTTGCGGGCGGTGTCTTCGTCCTCTAGCGCCTCGCCATCCCTTACCCGGGTCCGGCGCCGGCCGACCGGGGAGGTGATGAGCCTCGTCTACCGGGAGCAACTCGTCGAGCTCGCCGATACCCTCACGGCCGAGCGACGGTTGCTCGAGCAGTTGTTGTTCAAGCTGGTCGAAGCCCGCCTGATCTTGGCGGCCGACGAGGCGCGTTTCGTCGGGCAGGCGATGGCCGAGGTCGAGACGGTGATGGAACGGCTCCGATTCTTCGAACAGCACCGGGTCGACGCCGTCGCCCGCCTCGCCGATGCCCTCGGCGAACCCCCATCCCGGGTGACCCTCTCGTATCTGACCGAATGGGCGCCGGAGCCGTACCGGACCATGTTCGACCACCACCGCGACCACTTCCTTCGGCTCACCGAGGAGATCTGCCAGGCGACGGTCGACAACCGCCGTCTGGCGACGATGGCCGTCCAGAACCTGACCGCCACCTTGGGGGCGATGGTGGGTGGCGGCGGTCTGGCGACCTACACCGCCGACGGGCGGACCTCCTCTCGGACCCCCGTCATCCCCACCCAACTCGACGAGGTGCTCTGATGACCGACTTCTCGGCCCTCCACGTCGCCCTGAGCGGGCTGCGGGCTGCCCAGTTGGCGATGGACGTGGCCGCCAACAACGTCTCGAACGCCCAGACGCCCGGATACACCCGCCAGCGCGTCGACCTGCGGGCACGTCTCTCCCGGACCGCCCCCGAGGGTCAGGTGGGCCTCGGTGTCGAAGTGGCCGACGTGGCGCGGGTTCGGGATCGTTTCCTCGATCTCCGCTACCGGGGCGCCGACAGCGCCCTCGGTTCGGTCGAGGTGCGTGCGGAGCTGCTGTCACGGGCCGAGCTGGTCCTGGCCGAACCCGACGCCGGGCTCACCGCCGAACTCAACGAGCTCTGGGACGCCTTCGAGGACCTGTCGCTCGATCCGCCGGATCGTGCGTCCCGGATCGCCGTCATCAACCAGCTCGACTCGATCGCCTCCCGGGTCAACGACGTGTCCCAGGGTCTCGGCGATCTCCGGGCGTCGGCCCTCTCGTCGCTGGAGGCGACCCTCACCGAGACGAACGACATGCTCCAGCGGGTGGCCGACCTGAACGCCGCCATCCTCGACGCCTCTGCTCGGCCCGGTACGCCCAACGACCTCCTCGACCAGCGGGACGTGCTCTTGGACCGGCTGGCCCGAAGCGTCGGCGCTTCGTTCCTCGACGAAGGCGACGGCACCGTGCGGGTGATGATCGGTGGGATCTCGCTGGTGGCGGGCACCGAGGTACGCGAGCTGAGCCTCGACTCGTCCACCATGCAGATCCTGCATCCCAGCGGGGTCGCCGTCGTCGCCGGCGGCGACGCCGGCGGATACCAGCAGTTCCTCACCCAGGATCTCGTGGACCTGACCGGTCGGATCGACCAATTCGCCACCGACCTCGCCGACGCCCTCAACACCGTCCACGCCACGGGTTTCTCCCCGTCGGGACCGGGCGGGGACCTGTTGACCTACGACCCGACGGCGCCGGCGGCGACCCTCCAGGTGGCCTTCACCGACCCGGACCTGCTGGCCACGGCCTCGTCGGCCGGGCCTCCCTTCCCGACGTTCGACGGCACGGTGGCTGCGGCCCTGGCGAACCTGCGGACCCAGCCCGCCGCCCTCGGCGGGACGGTGAGCCTGGAGGAGTCGATGCGGGCCATCGTCTCCGACCTCGGCACCCAGACCGCGTCGGCGCAGCTCGGCGCCTCCACCCAACGGGATCTGGTGACGGCGGCGGATGTGGCCCGCATGGCCACCCACGGGGTGTCGATGGACGAGGAGCTGGTGACCCTCATGGAGTATCAGCGGATGTACGAGGCGGCGGCGCGGACCATCACCGCGGTGGACGAAGCCCTCGACGTGCTCATCAACCGAACCGGTGTGGTGGGGAGGTAGCGACCGATGACGATGCGAGTCACCAACCGGATGATGGTCGAGTCGGCGGTGCGCCGGATGAGCGCGCGACTCGCCTCCTTCGAACGGACCCAGAACGCCCTCGCCACCGGCAAGCGCATCCTCACCGCCTCCGACGACGTGGCGGGGATGAACCGGGCCCTGTCGGTCCGGGCGGGCCTGGCCGCCACCGCCCAGGCGAAGAGGAACGCCGACGACGGTGCCATGTGGGTGGAACTGGCCGACAGCCGTCTGGCGTCGGTCGTCGACGGTCTGCAGCGGGTACGGGAGCTGGCGGTCAGCGCACGGAACCCCGCGGCGAACGCCGACGCCCTCGAAGCCATCGCCAACGAGGTGGCGGAGCTGCGCGAGGTCTTCTTGTCGGCGGCGAACTCGCGCCACCGTGGCCGCCCCCTGTTCTCGGGGTTCGTCGCCGACGATCCCGTCGTCGACGTGGGCGGGACCTGGACCTATCAGGGCGACAACGGCCAGATCACCCGACGGGTCTCGGACACCGACGTCGTCACGATCAACGTGACCGCCGACGACGTGTTCGGCTTCTCCGACGGGGAAGACCTGTTCGGGATCCTCGACGATCTCGAGACGAAGCTGCGGACCGGGGACCGGAACGGGATCGGGGCGTCGATCGACGCCCTCGACCGTGCGATGGGCCGTGTGCTCGAAGCGCGGAGCCGGCTGGGTGCGGCGGGCAGCCGGATCGAAGCGGCCCGATTCCGGGCGGACGCCGAAGAGGTCACCCTCCGGGCTCAGCTGTCGTCGGTGGAGGACGTGGATCTGGCGGAGGCGGTGATGGAACTCCAGCTCCAGGAGGTCGCCTACCAGGCCGCCCAGGGGGCGTTGGCCAAGGCCCTTCAGCCGTCCCTGGCGGCGTTCCTCCGGTGATCGGCCTGCGCCGGGTACCCTTCGGACAGCCATGACCGACCCTGAGCCGCAAGTCATCGTCTTCGAAGAGGGGATCCCCGGGTTCCCCGATGTGCGACGATTCGTGCTCACCGACATCGTGCCGGACGGGATCTTCCAGGTGCTGCAGTGTCTCGACGACCCGGCGGTGTCGCTGGTGGTGGCCGTTCCGTGGCTCTTCTTCCCCGACTACGCCCCCGAGTTGACCGAGCTGGATCAGGCCGGACTCGAGCTGGAGCGGGAAGAGGACGCCGTGGTGTTCTGCTCGGTCACGATCGATCCCGACAGCCACACCGCCACGATGAACCTGCTGGGCCCGTTCATCGTCAACGTGCGGACGCTGAAGGGCCGCCAGGTCGTCCTCACGGACTCCGACCATCCCCTGCGGGCACCGTTGCCCCTGGCGGTGATCTGATGCTGGTGCTCACCCGCAAGGCCGGTGAGTCGATCGTCATCGGCAACGACGTCGTCATCACCGTGCTGGAGGTGCGCGGCGGCCAGATCCGGATCGGGATCGACGCCCCCCGCGACATCGCCGTCCATCGGGCCGAGATCTACCGGCAGGTGATGGAGGCGAACCAGGCGGCCGTCCGGTCGGAGCGTGACTCGCCGATCCTCAGGACCACCGCCGAGTCGCTGACACGGCTCCGTTCTCAGCCGGACAGCCGGCGGGGAGACCCGGACGCGTCGTAGCCGTCGGCGTCGAGCGCGGCCATCATGCGGGCGACGAGCTCCCGCTGGGCGCCCGCTTCGGCGTGGCCGATCTCCCGCAGGCGTTCGATCTCACCCAAGAGGTCGGACATCGCCGTTCGGAGGTCTTCGAGCTTTGCGGCGACGTCGGCGGGGGCGACACCGAGGAGGTCCTCGATCGTCGGTTCGGTGTCGGATCCATCTGCCAGGACCTCGACGACCGCCGCCCGCACGACTTCGGTGGCTGCCAGCTCCCCGGCGATCGCCTCGACTTCGTCGACGGCGCTCGGTACGAACCGATGCTCCCCGGCGGCGATGAGGAGAGTGGCCTGCGCCTGCCGGTAGAGGATCTGTTCGAGGAGTCGCCGCTCGTAGTTGAGGATCGAGACGAGCCCGCCGAAGTCGGGGGCGATGAGCGCGGTGGCGTGATCGAACATGGTGTTCCTGTCGGCCGACGGCGGGCGAAGTTGCGTGGTTCGAAGCCGTGGGTCGACGGGTCGGAACCGTCTCCCGTCGGCAGGATCGCGGTAGGGTCAAGGACTTTTCCGGTGAGGGGAGGGACTATTTCTGAATGGCACTCAAGGATTGGTGCTCTCCGTTCCGATGCTCATGGTGCGTCCCGGGAGCGGGATGGGACACGACGAGTCTTGGGAGTGGAAATGGCGCCGATGAGCACCGAAGAGCAGAACCGGCTGGTGGCCGAGACGCTCGACCTTGTCGGACACATCGTCGCGGAGGTGTCGGTCCGGTACCCCCGGCACGTCGACCGGTCGGAGCTGTGGAACGCCGGCGCCCTCGGTCTGGTGGAGGCGTCCCGGCGGTACGACCCCGAGTCGGGGATCCCCTTCGCCCGCTACGCGGCGATCCGGATCCGCGGCGCCATCATCGACTCGACCCGCACCCGTGACTGGGCCAGCAGGTCCGTACGCCGCCGGTTGCGTGAGATCAACCAGGCGACGGCGATGCTGGAAGAGCAGCACGGCCAGGCGCCGAACAGCGAAGAGCTGGCCGAGTTCTTGGGCATCACGGTCGAAGAGCTCGTCCGTCGTCAAGCCCAGGCGTCGGTGAGCACGCTGCTGCATCTCGACCAGCCTGCCGACGGCGACGACATCCCCCTCGTCGACCGTGTCCAGGAGAGCTCGGCCGAGGTGCTCCCCGAGGTGGCCTTCGAGGAGCGTGAGCTGCGAGGGAACCTGGTCGAGGCCGTGAGGAACCTCCCTCCCATCCAGGCCGAGGTCATCAGCCGCTACTACCTCGAGGGCGAACTCCTCCAGGACATCGCCGATGACCTCGGCCTGACCGAGGCTCGGGTCTCCCAGATCCGTTCGGAGGCGCTGGCGTCGATGCGCAGCTTCTTCGCCACCCAGTACGAGGGTGTGGAGGCGACCCCGGAGAGCACTCCCGGGAAGCGTGCCCGGGCCGCCTACCTGGAGCGGATGGCCGCCACCGACTGGCGTACCCGGATCGAGGCGGCCGAGGAACGCGGCGAGGTGGCGGGCCGGAATTACGCGGCTCGCTGACCCCTTCATCCTCGGGTCGCTCGGCCGACAGGTCCCCCGAAGCGTCACCGAGGAGCGATGTACGACGTAGCGGCCCGAAAGATCCAGCTGTGGAACGCGGCGATGTCCGCCGACCCGGACCTGTACGAGGTCGCCGCCCGGGTCTCCACCATCCCCGACACCGCGACCGCCGTGTTGCGGTTCGCCAACTCCGCCTACATCGGTGCCGTCTACCCGGTCGGCACCGTGCTGGAGGCGGTCATCCGGGTGGGTTCACGGTCGGTGGGTGCGCTGGCCATGGCGTCGCTCAACCGTGACCTCGTCGACACCTGGGGTGCGCCGGAGCTGTGGGAGGCTTCGCTGGTGGTGGGGCGGGCCGCCAAGCTGATCGGGCGGCTGCTGGGGTTCGGCCGTTCGGAGAACGAGCACCTGTTCGTGGCGGGGCTGTTCTCCTGCGCCGGGTCGGCGGGCCTGCTGATGAAGGACGAAGGCTATCTCGACTGGCGTCGCCGGCAGTGGATGAAGGGTGCCTCCGACGCCCAGATGTTGGAGCGTGAGCGGATGGTCTACGGGTCCAACCACGTCGAGATGGCTGCCGGGCTGCTTCGGGAATGGAACCTGCCCGACGCCATCGTACGGGCGGTCGCCGCCCACCATTCACCCCACGAAGACACCGAGAAGGCGTTGTGGGCGGCCATGATGGTGCTGCCGGTCGATTCCCCGAGCCGATGCCTCGACCTCCCCTTCAAGAACGCCATGCGGGCGTTGGGGCTGGAAGAGCACCGCGAGTTCGTCGAGACGGAGGCGAGGCTCTTCGCCGACGTCACGGTGGACGCCTTCACGGCGGAGCCTGCGTTGCGGGCGGTCGGGGAGGCGTGACCGGGAGGGTCCGAGGCGGAGCCCTCCCACCTGGCCGTGGGCTCAGTCGTCGCCGTCGGATTCGTCGGTGTCGGCGGGCACCAGAACCGGGGTGGGGAAGAACGACCTGATGGTCCGGCGCAGGATCACCACGCCGAGGAACAGCCATCCCGCTCGGGAGGCGGCGTCGAGGGCGGTGATGTCCGACGTTGCGAGCTTGTAGGCGATCGGAGCCAGCGCGATCAGGCCGATGACCGCCACGATGCGGGCGAGGACCGGTCCGGCGTTCATGGCCGCTCCGCCAACTCACGGACCGCCCACGCCGCGTCCAGTGCCGTGACCCGGTGGGCCGGCGCACCGAAGCCCGAGCTCATGCCGTATCCGAGGGTGGCACCGGTCAGGTGGGCGACCCGGATCGCCCCGATCGCACCCCGCTCCGACACCCACGAGACGACGGTGGGTGTCTCGGTCAGGGCGGCGGGTGCGCCTTCGTCTCCGACCACCAGATGGATCCAGTCTCCCGACGGCCCGGTGCCGAGGGCGGCGGCGAGCCGGTCGGCCCGAGGTCCGGTCATCCGTCCCCGGCCGGGTGGGACCGGTCCGCACAGGGGTGCCAAGGCCCGGGCGAGGGCGGAGAGGTGGGCGAGGTCGTCGGCCGGGTCCAGGCCGGCGAGCGCTTCGAGGTAGGCGGAGGGGAGGCCCATTTCCAGCAGTCGACCCACATCCCAGTGGACACCGGGGACCGCCTCGGACGGCGCCGACGGCTCGGCGGCGGTGCGGGGTGGGGTCTCGACGGCGACGCCGGCCCTGGCGCCCGCAGCCGGAGCCGCTGCGGGTCCGTCTCCCGAGACCAGGGTGCGCCCCAGGACTTCGGCGAAGCTCGCCTGCTCGGCGGCGGCGAGCATCCGCTCCAGGGCGTGGTCGACGCCTCCGGGCCGTGAGGCGGCGCCGTCGCCCGCGTCGCCGGGGGAGGGGTCGGTGTCCGGTGTGGTCGGGTCTTCGTCCGCCACCGCCACCACCTCGACGACCTCCCGGGCGAAGAACCCGGCGATGCCGCCCCGACGGACCCGGTCGGCGCGGACGATACGCGCCGCTGGACCCAGGCGGGCGGCGACCTCGGCGAGGGCGTCTTCGACGGTGTCGGCTTCGATCGTGATCTCAGACATTGGCGGGTTCTCCTTGCTCGATCACTCCGAGAGGGGTGAGCTCTACGTGGCTCGGCAGCTCCGGGTAGGCGACGACGGGGATGTCGACTCCCAGGGAGGTGAGGGTTCGGTGCAGGGGCTTGCGGAGGGCCTGACTGCAGACGATGGCGACGGGCCGCCCGGCAGCGGCGGTCAGGGCCCGGGTGGCGTCGTCTCGGAGCCGCTCCATCTGTTGAGGGTCGAGGACGAGGTGGGTCTGGCCGTCCACCTCCCGCAACGCCTCGTGGAAGGCGGCTTCGAGGGCCGGTTCCAGGGTGACCACCGCCAGTTTCCCCTCCGGTGCCAGTTTGGCGACGATGGTGGATCCCAAGGCCACCCGGGCGGCTCTGACGAGCTGCTCCACCGATTTGGTCTCCACGGCTTTGGCGGAGACCGCCTCGACGATCCTGCCGATGTCCCGGATCGACACCCCGTCTTCGAGCAGCCCCCGCAGCACGGCGTGAAGTGTGGACAGGGGCAGCGTCTCGGTGCCGACTTCGCCGGCCAGGATCGGTTCGTCGTAGCGGAGACCTTCGACGAGGAGCTGGGTGTCCTGGCGGGTGAGGAGGTCGGCGGCGTGGGATCGGACCACCTCGGCGAGGTGGGTGATCACGGCCGAGGACCGGTCGACGACCGTCGCCCCGGTCGCCGCCGCCGCCGTCTTCGCCGATTCGGGAACCCAGTAGGCCTCCAGACCGAACACCGGCTCGACCACCTTCTGTCCACCCATTGCCTCCAGCTCCGCTCCGTCGCCGACCGGCAGGGCGAGGACGTGGTCCCGGGGTGCGATCCCCCGGCCGACCTCGGTGCCCCGCAGCAGGATCCGGTAGGTCGCCTCGGGGAGCGCCGCGTCGTCGCGTGCTCGGAGGAGGGGGATGACGATGCCGAGCTCTTCGGCGATCTGACGGCGGAGCGCGCGGACCCGTTCCATGAGGTCGCCGCCGCGGGCCGGGTCGATGAGGTCGAGGATGTCGTGGGCCAGGTACAGCTCGATCGGCTCGACCCGCATCTGGCCGATGAGCGCCTCCGGGTCGTCGGGGTTGGTTCGGATCTCCGGGATGGTCTCGGTCTCGTCTTCGGCCTCACGGTCGGTCCCGCCGCCACGAGACCCGAGGAGCGCCAGGATGGCGGCGAGGGCGAAGAACGGCAGCTTGGGCAGCCCCGGCAGCAGCCCCATCCCGCCGATGACGATCGCTCCGATCCGCAAGGCCTGGGTGTTGCCGAAGACCTGGGAGGTGAGCTCGGAGCCCATCGAGCCTTCGGACCCGACCCGGGTGATGAGCAGACCGGTGGCGATGGAGATCAACAGGGCGGGGATCTGGGAGACGAGGCCGTCACCGACCGAGAGCCGACTGTAGGTGTCGACCGCCTCCCCGACGTCGAGTCCCTTCGTCCCGATACCGATGGCGAGACCCCCGACGAGGTTGATCCCGGTGATGATGATGCCGGCGATGGCGTCGCCTTTGACGAACTTGGAGGCACCGTCCATCGCCCCGTAGAAGTCGGCTTCCTTCGAGATTCGCTTGCGGAGGTCCCGGGCCTGCTCCTCGTTGATGAGTCCCGCCCCGAGGTCGGCGTCGATCGCCATCTGCTTGCCGGGCATGGCGTCGAGGGTGAACCGGGCGGCGACTTCGGCGACCCGCCCCGCCCCGTTGGTGATGACGACGAACTGGATGACGACCAGGATCAAGAACACCACCAGGCCGACGACCACGGAGCCGCCGATGACGAACCCGCCGAAGGTGTCGATGACCTTCCCGGCGTAGCCTTCGAGGAGGATCAGGCGGGTGGAGGACACGTTGAGGGCGAGCCGGGTGAGGGTGGCGACGAGCAGCAGCGACGGGAACACGGAGAACTCCAGCGAGTCCTTCAGCACCATCGCCCCCAGCAGGGCCAGCACCGAGAAGGTGATGTTGGCGGCGAGGAGGATGTCGAGCAGCATCGGCGACATCGGCACCACCATCATCAACACCACGCTCACCAGCGCGAGGGGAGCGAGGACCTGGGCCTTCGATCTCATGCCGGACGTCTCCTCTTCCTTCGGTACGCCGCGGCGAGGACCACGGCGGTGGCTTCGTACAGGGCGGTGGGGATGAACATGCCGACCTTCGCCTTGCGGTAGAGGGCCCGGGCGAGGGGCCGGTGCTCGATCACGGGGACGCCGTGTCGGTGGGCCTCTTTGCGGATCCGCCGGGCGCGGCCGTCGGTGCCCTTCGCCACCACCCGAGGGGCGGGTTCGGGCGGCCGGTACGAGATGGCGACGGCGTAGTGGGTGGGGTTGGTGACGACCACGTCGGCGGTGGCCACGTTGATGATCCGGTTCCGGCTCATCTCGGTGGCCCGTCGGCGGCGCTGGGCCCGGATGTGGGGGTCGCCTTCGGAGTCCTTCGCCTCCTGTTTGACCTCCTGGCGGGTCATCTTGAGCTGCTTGGTCGTTCGGATCCGGTTCATGGCGTAGTCGGCCAGGGCGACGAGGAGGGCGAGGAGCGCAGCGCGCAGCAGGACGGCGCCGATCATGGTTCCGACCTCGTCGAGGGACCGGCCCAGGGAGCGTGTGGCGGCGATCCGGGCCATCCCCGCGGTCACCGGCTCCCAGGTGACGGCGACGAGCAGTCCGATCTTCAGGGCGTTGCGGCCCAGCTCCCATCCGGCGACGCTCGGTTTAAACCGCTGCAGGCCTTTCTTCGGCGAGATGTTGGAGAGTTTCGGTTTGGCCGCCTTGGGGGCGTAGACGAACCCCACCTGGGCGATGGCGGCTGCGGTGCCGATGGCCACCGAGACGGCGAGGGCGGGGAGGATGCCGGCGGCCAGCATGTCCAGGGCGAGGGAGCGCAACGCCGCCGGCGAAGGGTTCGCTCCGGCCATGCCGAGCAGCAACCGGGTGTCTTCGACCACCGAACGGGCAGCCCCCGGGCCGAACGCCCGCAGGGCGACGAGCGCCGACACCATCGAGGCGGCGACGGCCACCTCCTGGCTCTTCGCGACCCGCCCTTCCCGGCGCGCCTCACGCAGTCTCCGGGGAGTCGGTTTCTCGGTACGGTCGGACGAGCTCACGGGCACCTCGCTTCGGTGTCCGCCGGTCCGTGGCGCCGCGATCGATCCGTGACCCCGATCCTGTCGGCGGAGATCCGGCGGAGATGAGGACTCATGCTCCCAAGCCGCGGATGACGGTCACGATCGTGTCCCGGGTGCTGTCGAGAGCCCCGTCGACGGCGGAGGGGAACGCCGCGAACACCAGGCCGACGGACAGCATCGCCGCCAGGAGCTTGCCGGGCAGGCCGAGGGAGAACACGTTCGCCTGCGGTGCGAACCGGGTGGCGATGCCCAGGCCGACCTCGGTCAGGAACAGGGCGGCGAGGGCGGGCATGGCCAGCTCCACCGCCGCCCGCAGCATCGTCGCCGAGATGCGCACGGCCACGTCGGCCAGGCCGGGGGCGAGGGAGATCGAGCCGTCGAGGGGGATCGCCGCGACGGTCGCCGCCAGCCCTTCGACCGCCAGGCGATCGCCTCCGAGGACGAGCCACAGGACGATGGCGGTGGCCATGAACCCTCGGGACAGGACGGTGTTGGACGTTCCGGTGATGGGCTCGAAGACCTGTCCGGCGTTGAGGCCGGAGGTGATGTCGACGAGGGCTCCGGCGACCTGGAACAGGTAGAAGACGAGTCCGGTGAGGAACCCGAGGACGAGCCCGATCGTGACGTTGACGGCGACGGCGGCGACGAGCTCCGACAGGCTCGGCGCGGCGAGGGCGGGTTCGGCGAGGGCGAGACCCACGGCCAGGGAGAAGGCGACACGTCCCGTCGTCGGGAAGGCCCGCAGGATCGGAGAGGAGACGGCGAAGGCACCGACCCGGATCATGGAGAGGACGAGGCCCGCCATCGCCGCCGGTTCGAGGAGGAGACTCACCCCGTTCATAGTCCAGCGATTCGTTCCCACAGGTTGGTGACCCACGAGACGAGCTCGCGGATCATCCAGTTGCCGCCGACGAGGAGGATGACGGCGGTCGCCGCCAGCTTGGGGACGAAGGAGAGGGTCATCTCCTGGACCTGGGTGATCGTCTGGACGATGGAGACGACGACGCCGATCAGCAGCGACGCCACCAGCAGCGGGCCGGCGATCCGGGTCATCACCGCCAACGCGTCGAACAGGATCTCGAGGACCTGGACGTCGTTCACCCGCCCCCACCTCCCACCGAGGCCACCAACGAGCCGATGAGGAGCACCCAGCCGTCCACCAGGACGAAGAGGAGGAGCTTGAGGGGCAGCGAGATGAAGGTCGGGGGCAGCATGACCATGCCGAGGGACATCAACACGCTGGAGACGATGAGGTCGATGACGAGGAAGGGGATGAACACGATGAAGCCGATGATGAACGCCGTGCGGAGCTCGCTGACGATGAAGGCCGGGACGAGGACGCTGGCCCCGATGTCTTCGGGGCGTTCCGGTCGGGGACCGTCGGCCAGGTCGAGGAACAGCCGCAGATCCTCTTCCCGTGTCTGCTCCAGCATGAAACCCTGGAGGGGGGCGTAGGCCCGGTCGTAGGCCTCCTCCACGTCGATCTGGCCGTTGAGGAGCGGGTCCACGGCGTCGTCCCACACCTGGGACAGGAGCGGCTTCATCACGAAGAGGGTGAGGAACAGGGCGATGCCGATGAGGACGGGCGTGGGAGGGGCGCTCTGGATCCCGAGGGCGTTGCGGGTGAGTCCCAGGACGACGATGAACCTGGTGAACGAGGTGGCGAGGAGCAGGAGTCCGGGGAGGATCGACCCGATGGCGAGGAGGAGGATGAGCGAGACGGACCGACTGATGCCGCCTTCCGCGCCGTCGATCGTCACGGTGACGGCCGGGACGTCGGCGGGCTCGTCGGGGGAGGGGACGGTGACCACCGGCGTCTCCGTCGGGGTGGTGGTGGTCGTCTGCGCAGACGCCGAGGTGGCAGCCCCCATCAGGGCCGCGACGACGACGGAGACGAAGACGATCCTACCGGTGGTGGACACGGGGAGGCCTCGGACGAGCTGGTCTGCGGACCGTCAGGTTCCGCAGATGGTCGATCGGGCTCGTCCATGGCCCGGGGGTCGTCGCCGGGGTCTCCGGTGCGTCCCCTTCGTCGCTTCCCTCCGTGGGAAGCTCTGAAAGCAGGTTGATTCCTTGGTCGGTGGCGCCGACGAGCAGCCGTCGACGGTCGACCTCCACCACCGCCAGGACCGAGCCCTTCGTGAGGGCGGTGCGGGCGGTGACGCGAAGCGCGGAGCCGGTGGGACGGCGGCGGCGAGCCCACCAGATGACCAGCGGGGCTCCGACGATCACGAAGAGGGGCGGGAGGACCCTGCCCAACAGTCCGGCGGTGTCGGCGGCTTCGGTCATCGGCGGGGCGGCGTCAGCTCGGCGATACGGGCGGCGAAGTGGTCGTCGATGACGATGACGTCTCCCCGGGCGGCCAGATGGTCGTTCACGAGGATGTCCACCGTGGCTTCGGGGCCCCGGTCCAGGGCCACCACCGACCCGGGGCGCAGGTTCGCCGCCTCGGCGAGGGTGAGCCGGGCCCTCCCCGCCACGATCGAGACGGTCGCCTCCACGTCGGCGAGGACGTCGATGGGTCGCTGGGCGCCGGCCCCGGTCGGGCGGAGCTCGGGCAGGGCGACGGGGGCGACGGTTCGATCCGGGGTGCGGTCTTCGATCATGTTCGGGTAGGCCCGTCGGCCGAACGACCGGGCAGTGAAGTCATTGGACGATCAGCTCGGTGAGGACCGCCCTCATCACCTCGCCGTCGGGAAACAGGGCGATCGCCTCTTCGGTCAACGCTTCGCGGAGGCGGTCCTGGCCGTCGGCCGTCACCAGCTCGTCGGCGGTGAACCCGGCCATGATCCTGATGGCGGCGTCCTGGAGGAGGGGGATCTTCTCCGCCACCGCCTCGGGGGCTGCTTCGGCGCTGAGGACGACGGCGAAACCCAGGCGGGCGTAGCGGGTGCCGTCGCCGCCGATGTTGACGGTCATCGTGTCGACTTCCACGACGGGACCTTCGGTCGGGACGGTGGTCGTGGTGGTGGTCTCCGCGGCGGCGTCGGCGGCGCCGCTCCGTCCGCCCAGGAAGAACCCGGCCGCCACACCGACGACCAGCACCGGGACGGCGATCATGATCAGCTTCTTCTTTCCGCCCTTTTCTTTCTTGGCTGCTTCGTCTGCCATCGGTCATTCCTCCGGCGGGGTCTCCGCGACGATCACCAGCTCGACTCGGCGGTTCCGCTGTCTGCCTTCTTCGGTGTCGTTCGGGGCGATCGGTCGGTACTCCCCATACCCCGTCGCCGAGAGCCGACGGGGGTTAAGGCCCTGGTCGAGGAGGATGTCGAGGACCGCCAGCGCCCGGTCCGCCGACAGGTTCCAGTTGGTGTATCCGTTGCGGTTGAGGGGGACGGTGTCGGTGTGGCCTTCGACCCGGATGGAGTTGTCGAAGGAGGCGAGGACGGGCGCCATCACCTCGAGGATCTCCCGGCCGGCGGGCTGCACCTCGGCTGAGCCGGTGGGGAAGAGCACTTCGTCGGTGGCGATGGAGACGACGAGTCCCCGCTCGTCGAGGTCGAGCCGCACCGACGTGTCGACTCCGGCGGCGGCCAGGGCGGCGGCGAGGGCTTCTCGGACCTGGCGGAGCTCTTCGACCGACCCCAGATAGTTGCCGGGGCTCTCATTTTCGCCTTCGGGGAAGCCGGGGACCGCCGGCGAGTCGAACATGACGTCGAGGCCTTCGACGCCGGTCTGGGGTTGGGGCTCGGTCTGTTTGGTGGGGCCGACGATGCCGTTGCCGGTGTTGAGGATCCCTTCGACGACGCCCTCGTTCTTGAAGGGTTCCCGCAGACCCGACACGAGGAGCTCGAAGCGACGCACGTCGACCTGGGAGATGGCGAAGAGCATCACGAAGAACGCCAGCAGCAGGGTGACGGTGTCGCCGTAGGTGGTCAGCCACCGGCTGGAGTCGTCCCCGCCGTCGCCGCCGCCGCCTCGCCGGTTACGGGCCATCAGGCCGCCTCCGCCGTCGTCGCGCCCTTCGCCCGGGCCTGGTGGCCGATCCGGAGTTCGGGGTCGAGGCGGGCTTCGAGACGTTCGACCAGCATCCGGGGACTGGCCCCTCCCTGGATGGCGAGGACCCCTTCGACGACCAGCTCCCGGACCGCCATCTCGGCGTTGTGGAGCCGCTCGAGTTTGGCGGCGATCGGCAGGTACAGCAGGTTGGAGAAGATGACGCCGTAGAGCGTCGTGAGGAGGGCCACCGACATGCCCAGACCGAGCTGGGAGGGGTCGGAGAGGTTCTGGAGCATGTTGATGAGCCCGACGACCGTTCCGATCATCCCCATGGTCGGTGCATAGCCACCGAGGCCTTTGAAGAACCCGATCATCGTCTGGTGGCGTTCGTCCACGGCGTCGAGTTCGGTGTCGAGGATGGCGCGGACGGTGTCGGTGTCCATGCCGTCGACGACGAGCTGCAGCCCTGAGGTCAGGAGCGGGTCTTCGACCTCTTTGATCTGGGCTTCCAGTGCCAGCACCCCTTCCCGGCGGGCGATCTCGGCGAACTTCATGAGGGTGGTGACGATCTGGGAGGGATCTGCAGGTTTGGCGGTGAACGAGGCGATCATCGCCTTGGGGAACCGCTTCAGGTCGGGGATGTCGTAGCCGGCCATCGTCGCCCCGAAACTGCCGAGGGCTACCAGCACCAGCGACGACGGGCCGACGAGGGCCCCGAAGGAGTTGCCGTCCATGATCGTGGCGATCACGATCGAAGCGATCGCCAGCACGATGCCGACGATCGTCAACATGACGTTGCTCCCTGTCGCCTCGATTCGTGCTGCTGTGGCCGACGGCGCGGCATCGGTCACACCTCCATGTGTTCGCTCGGAGCGTTCCTTCGCTCCTGATGCCTGTCGGCCCCCTCGGGCCTCGGTGAAGGCACCGGACGCGATTCGGGGGGAGCGGTGGCCCGCTCCCCCCGAAGGTCTGCGGCCGTCGGAGGCGTCAGCGTTTCATGTTGACCAGATCGGCGAGGATCTCGTCGGAGGCGGTGATCACCCGCGAGTTCGCCTGGAAGCCCCGTTGGGCGATGATCATGTTGGTGAACTCGGTGGCGAGGTCCACGTTCGACATCTCCAGGGTGCCGGAGGCGAGGAGTCCGCGGCCTCCGCCTCCCGGGCTGCCGACCAGCGCCGGGCCCGAGTTCACCGACTCCTCGAACCGGGTGTTGCCGGCCCGCACCAACCCGGCCGGGTTGGTGAAGGTGGCGGTGCCGACGACGGCCAGCGTCTTCGTCCACCCGTTGGAGAAGAGCCCGACGATGGATCCGTCGCTGCCGATCTGGATGTCGCGGAGGAACCCGATGGCGTTGCCGTCCTGGGAGAACGCCGCCATCGACGGTGCGCCGCCGAACTGCACCAGCGGCGAGCTGGTGGCGAAATCGAGATCGAAGTTCAACGGGTCGGCCCCGGGGGGCGTGATCCCCGACACGGTGACCTGCCCGGCGGAGGAGAGGGAGCCGTCGCTGTTGAAGGTGACGGTGGTCGACGACAGGGTCGCCGCCACGCCGTTCACGGTGGCGCTCAGGTCCCAGGTGTTGTCTCCGGTCTTCGTGAAGGTGACCGCCAGCTCCTGGGTGTTCCCGATCGAGTCGAAGATGGTGAGGGTGGTGGTCTGGGACTCGCCGACCGCGGCGTCGGCGGGGATGTTGCCGCCGATGTTGACCACCGAGGTGGGGATCGGGTCGATGACCTGGCTGACGGGGAGCTGGATCTTCTCGACGGGGCGGTTGATGTCGACGGTCCCGTCGAGTTCGGCCAGCCAACCCATCACGAAGGCGCCGTCGGAGGCGACCAGGTTTCCTTCGGAGTCGAGGGTGAAGTTGCCGGCCCGGGTGTAGGCGCGGTTGCCTTCCTGTTCGACGATGAAGAAGCCGTCGCCTTGGATGGCGAGATCGGTGCTCCGCCCCGTCACCTGGCTGGCTCCTTGCGTGAAGATCGGGGTGATCGCCGACACCCTCGTGCCGAGACCGATCTGGATCGGGTTCGAGCCGCCTCGGGCGTCGGAGGCGGCGCCGACCCCTTGGATCGTCTGGCTGAGGGTCTCCTCGAAGGTGACGGTCGACGCCTTGAATCCGGCGGTGTTGACGTTGGCGATGTTGTTCCCCACCACGTCCATCAGGGTCTGGTGGGATCGCAGGCCGGAGATCCCGGCGAACATCGAGCGCATCATGGTTGGGTTTCCTCCTGGTCAGGGGGTCCCGTCCGTGGAGGTGTCGTGTGAGCCGGTCCGTCGGCTCACGGATCGTGTCTTCGGGTTCAGTTTCCGGTGGGCGGGTTCACCTCCACCACTGCGGACATCGGCAGCCATTCGTCTGCCACCTGCACGAGGGGGCCGTCGGCGGTGAAGCGGACACCCTCGACGACGCCGGTGGTCCGTTCGGTGCCGTTCACCACCGTCACCTCCTGGCCGGTCAGGCCGACGGCGAGGGAGAACTGGGCGACCGCCATGATCTGCTCTTGGGTCTTGGCCAGGCTCTGGAGGGTCTCCACCTGGGTGAACTGGGCGGTCTGGTTGAGCATGTCGGTGCCGTCGGACGGATTCATCGGGTTCTGGTATTTGAGTTGGGCGACGAGCAGCTTGAGGAAGGCGTCGGAGCCGAGCCCTCCGAGGCCGCTGGCCTCGGCCGGTCGGTCGGTGTTGGGGGTGGTTGGCGCCGTGGCGCCGACGTCATGGAACATCACGGCCTCCTGTCACATCCGGATGGCGTCGTCGGGCGGGTTGCCGGCTCGGGCGCGGGCCCGTGGCCGGGGCATGCCTCGGGCTTCGGCGTCGTCGGGATCCGGAGGCGACCCTCGGCGCCCCTGGGTGTCGGACCAGGCCGAGCCGGCCAGGTCGAACCCGGCGCGGTTCAAGGCCGCGGTGAGGTCGCCGAGGAGCGCCTGATGTTCCGGGCGGGCCCCGGGGATCGAGAGGTGGATCCCGTCGGAGCGGAGCGACACGGTCACCCGCACACCGCCCAGGTCGTCGAGCCGGACCGCGATCGATCGGGGCGGTCGGGACCCGGTGAGTTCCCGGATCGCGCCGACGACCCGCTCGAGGCCCGACGGCCCGACAGCCGAGGTGTCGCGGGGACCGTCGACGACCGGTGCGGTCCCCGTCTCGGTGACCGGCACGGCGGGGCCGGCTCCGGGGTCGGGGGCGGCGACCGGCCGGGTCGCCGCCCGGTCGGGGCCGGTGCGTCCGGTGGGCGGGACGGCGTCGCCTGCCGGCCTGGCGTCGTCGGGCGGGACGTCGGCGGGCGGGCCGGTCACGCCGGGGGAGGGGGCCTGGGTGGTCGGTTCCGGCCGGAGACGCGCGGTGACCCTGGGGATGTCCTCCGAGCCGTCCGACGGGGTGGTCACCGCCGCATCCGGCTCCGGGTCGGTGGTCGGCGGGACGTCGGCAGGGCCGACCCGGGAGACGACGTCCCCCGGTGCGTCTGCGCGGACCTCGCCGGGGGCATCGGCCGGTGAGACGGGGTGACCGGCCGTTTCCCCGGCGACGACCTCCGGCGCCCCGGCCGCCTGGCCTGACATCTCAACGGGTCGTCCGGTCGTCGTCTCGGCCGGTCGGTCGGCGAAGACGGCGGTCGGGTTCGGCTCGCCGGAAGCCGACATCTCGGGAGTCGGGGACGACACCGCCGCCTCGGCGGTCGTCGGAACGACGGGGGCGACCGGCGGGGAGGCGAGGCTCGTCTCTGCGGCGGCCTGCGCTGGGACTCCGTCCGCCGCAGGCGTCGCCGGGTCGGTCGCCGACGTCGGGACGAAGAGGCCGTCCGGAGCCACCGTGAACGCCGCCACGGCGACGGGCAGGTCCCCGTCGCCGTCGTCGGGGGTCTCGGCGACCTCCACCTCGTCGGACTGGACGTCCCCGGGGAGGACCGCCGAGGAGACGAGGGCGGCGAACAGGTCGCCGAAGGTGCCTTCGGTCGTGGTGGTGGCGGAATCGGCGGGGGCGTCGCCGACGGCACCGTCGGTCACGGGCAGCAGCGGGATGTTCATCGGGACCCTCCAAGGGTTCGGTGGCGTGCGATCACGGTGGAGACGCAGGCCTGGGCGGCTGGGATCTCCGACCTGCCGGAGGCGAAGGGCCGTCGGCGGGCCGGGCCGAAGTCGTGGGCGACGGAGACGTCGGCGATCACGGTTGCCTCCTCGAACGGAGCGCCATCATCTCGTCCATCGCGCGCTCCGACGTGCGCCGGGCGTAGTAGGCGAGTTCCTGACGTCGCCGGGCGTCGAGCTCCTCGACGGAGTCGAGCTCCTGGGACGCCCGCTTCCAGGACCCCTGGGCGGCCGCCACCCGTCGTTCCGTGCGGGCCAGGTCGGCACTGGCCTCGGCGACCTGTTCGAGGCTGCGGCGGCCCGCCAGTGCCCTCGCTTGGAGCTCGGCGGCGTCGTCCACCTCGAGGGTGGCGTGACGGGCGGTCTCGTCGTACCGCCGCCGACGGGCTGCCAGCTCGTCGTCGGCGACACGCTTCGCCCTGTTCGCCGAGGCGAGGTCGGAGCGAGCCTGTCTCTCGCGTATGGTGCGGAGGCGGATCAACGTGCGCAGGCTTCTCATACCAACTCCATCTGCAGGGCGAGGTCGGTGAGTGCCCGCCAGGTGCCGTCGAAGTCGTCGATCTCGTCGGGACGCTGGCGGAAGAAGTCGACGAGGTGGGGGGTGGCGGCGAGGCCTTTGTCGGCGCGAGGGTTGGTTCCGGGCACGTAGGCGCCGACTTCGACGAGCTCTTGGACTTCGGCGGCGGCGGCCAGAGCCGACCGGACCGCGGTGACGACCCGTTCTTGGTCGGGGGTCCACAGCTTCGCCGCCAGCCGGCTGAGGGACGCCAGGGGGTCCACCGCCGGGTAGCGGCCCTGCACCGCCAGCTTGCGGTCGAGCACCAGGTGCCCATCGAGGATCGCCCGGGTGGCGTCGGCGATCGGGTCGTTCATGTCGTCGCCGTCGACCAGCACCGTGAAGATCCCGGTGATGCTGCCGGCGGCGCGGGGTCCCGACCGTTCCAGGTACCGGGGCAGGAGGGAGAACACCGAAGGGGTGTAGCCGCGGGCGGTGGGCGGTTCGGCGGCGGCGAGCCCCACCTCCCGCTGTGCCATCGCCAGACGGGTAAGCGAGTCGACCATGAGGAGCACGTCGTGGCCCTCGTCCGCGAACCATTCGGCGATCCGCATCGCCAGGAGGGCGGCCCGAACCCGTACCAGTGCAGGCTGGTCGGACGTGGCGACGATCACCACCGACCGCTCCATCCCGTCGGGACCGAGCTCGTCTTCGACGAACTCCCGGACCTCGCGGCCCCGTTCGCCGACGAGGGCGACGACGTTCACGTCGGCGTCGGTTCCTTTGGCGACCATCCCCAACAGGGTGGATTTCCCGACGCCGGAGCCTCCGAAGATCCCGATCCGCTGGCCTTTGCCGACGGTGCAGAGGGTGTCGACCACCCGGATCCCCGTGGCGATCGGGCGGTCGATCCGGTGTCGGGCCAGCGCGGGAGGCGCCTCCTGGTCGAGGGCGACGGCCTCCCCTGCCGGGGGTGGGCCGTCGTCGAGGGGGCGGCCGAGGCCGTCGAGGACCCGGCCGACCAGCTCCGGTCCCACCACCGCACCGGGAGCCGTACGCATCCGGACCACCCGGTCTCCCCGACCCAGCCCGGCGGTGCTTCCCAGGACCAGGGCGGTGGCGCCACCCGGATGGAGCTCCACCACTTCGGCGACACGTTCGCCGTGGGGGGACCGGATCGCCACCGTGTCGCCGAGCCGGAGGCGGAGACCCTTGATCTCCAGTTCGTTGCCGGTCACGGTCGCCAGGGACCCTTCGGCCGCGTAGACGCCGTCAACGTCGAGCATCGATGGCCTCCCGGAGGTTGCGAAAGGCGGCGGAGATCGTCAGGTCGGCGCGGGCCCACTGGCCGCGAAGGCGTGCCTCGCCGACCCCCAGGTTGGGGTCGGCCTGCACCGTCACCCCGGGGACGTCGACGAGGGCGGCGGCGACGACGTCGAGACGTTCGGGGTGGACGGCCACGACGAGGTCGTCGTCGTCGACGGACCCGAGCGACGACAGGATCCGCTCGGTCAGGGTCTCGGCGGTGGTCGGATCGAGGGAGCCGACGATCGCTTCGGCGACGTCGAGGGCGACCGAGAGGACGTCGGCGGAGGACTCGTGGATCGCCTCGGTGAGGCGGCGGCGGGCGTCCTCGACGGCTCGATGGAGGGCGTCGCGGGCCTCCGCCGTCAGCTGGGCGAGACGGGCGGCTTCTTCGTCGAGGGCGCGTGCCCTCCCGTCTTCGAGGCCTCGGCGGTAGGCGGCCTCGATCTCGGCCGCCACCACCGGGTCGGCGGTGAGGGCCTCGACTCCCCCGAGGGGGAGCGGACGCTCCGACACCGGCGGTTGGCGCAGGACGCTACTCAATCATCTCTCCTTCGTCTCCGCGGCTGATGACGATCTGGCCGGCCGCTTCGAGGCCTCGGATCTCGGCGACGACCTGGTTCCGCGCCTCCATCACCTCTTGTTTGCGGACGGCGCCCATCAGGTCCATCTCTTCGACCAGCGCCTCCCGGGCCCGCTCGGAGAGGTTGCGGAGGATCGAGTCCTTCACCTCCTCTGACGCCCCCTTCAGGGCGAGGGCGAGGGTCTGGGTCTGGACCGTCTGGAGGATCTTCTGGATGGTCCGGTCGTCGAGGGTGGCGATGTCCTCGAACACGAACATGAGGGACCGGACCTTCTCGGCGAGTTCGGGGTCGATCTCGGCGAGACGTTCCATGATCGTCTCTTCGAAGTCACGTTCGATGTTGTTGAGGATGGAGGCCAGCTCCTTGGCGCCGTCGACTTCCGCGGGGGCGTCGTCGGTGGGCTCTTGGAGGCGTTCGGCGAGCACGTCCCGGACCCGTCGGAGGACCTCGGGAGGGGTGGGGCCCAGGGTGGCGATCCGCTGACTGACCTCGAGCGCGAGGTCGTCGTCCATCTGCTCGAGGATCTTGGCGGCCCGTTCCGGACGCTGGTGGGCGAGCACGACGGCGATGGTCTGGGGATGTTCGGAGCGGAGGAGCTGCACGGTGTCGGCCAGGTCGGCCTGTTCGAGGAAGGCGAAGGGGCTCAGGTCGATCTGTTCCGAACCCGACGGCAGCAGCCGGGCTTGGGCTCGGATCACCTCCGCTTCGGCTTCGGGATCGTGGGAGAGCAGATGGCGGAGCGACTCTTTCACCATCGCCAGCCGTTCGGGACGGTCCACGGTGCCGAGGCGGGCCATCTCGTCGGCGAGCAGCTCCACCTCCTCCCGGGACAGGTGCTGCAGGATCGACCCGGCCCGGGTCGAGCCGATGGCGAGGATCAGCGCCGCAGCTCGCTGACGGGGTTGGACGGTCGTCGCCATCTCAGTTCCTCACCGGTTCCCGGTTATCGGCCAGCCAGCTCCGCAGCAGGGTGGCGATCTCCTCGGGTTGGCGGTCGACGAGGGCGAGGACGTCGGTGGCCATGTCGTCGAGGGCGAGGTCGTCGCGGTCGCCGCCCGGGAGGGCCTCGGGACTCCAAGTCGCCACCTGCACCTCGTGTTTGCCGCCTCGGGTCTGGAGGAACAGCGCCAGTCCGACGAGGAGGAGCACCAGGGCGCCGGCCACGTTGGGAATCAGATCCATGATCGACGACGTCTGCTCGGGGGCGGCCTGGGGGTCGGCCGTCGTCGTGTCGGGGGCGGGGAAGGCGGCAGCCGACACCTGGATCGTGTCGCCCCGGGCGGGGTCGAGGCCGATGGCGGCGGCGACCAGGTTCTCGATCTCGGCGGTGTCGGGAGCCGGGCTCTGGGTGAGGGACCCGTCGTCGACGACGACGGCCACCGAGAGACGTTCGATCGTGCCCGGCGCCTGGACGCTCCGGGTGAACACCCGGTCGATGCCGTACTCCCTCGTCTGCTCGTTGCGTCGGTACTCGTAGCTTCCGTCGCCGTTGGCGAGGGCGGCGCCGTCGACGCCGACGGTGCCGACCGGAGCGGCTCCGGTGCCGGTCATCGTCTCGTCGATGAGCTGTTCCCGCAGCGCCGTCGCCGACTCCGGCGTGTAGGTCTCGGCTTCGACGGTCTTCTCGTCGAAGTCGAGGACGGCCCGCACCACCACCGACGAGCGGCCCGGACCCAACAGGCTGGAGAGCATCGCCTGCACGTCACCGGCGATCGTGGTCTCGAACTCCCGGGTCATCCGGAGCTGGTTGTTGCCGATACCGGGGGAGCCTTCGACCCCGGCGGCGGCGAGGACTTCGCCTTCGGTGGTGGCGACGGTCACCTGGTCGGGTTCGAGACCCTCCACCGAGGAGGCCACCAGGTAGGTGATGGCGTCGACGTCGCCTTGGGAGACGGGTCCGGCCGGGTCGATCAGCACGGAAGCCTGCACCGGCTTCTGGTTCTCGGCGAACAGGGCCTCTTCGGGGATCACCAGTCGGACCGTGGCCGAACGCACCGTCTCCAGCGCACCCAAGGTCCGGGCGAGCTCGCCCTCGAGGGCCCGCTGGTAGTCGACGCGCTGGCGGAAGTCGGAGACGGAGAGGCCTTGTTCGTCCAACAGCTCGTAGCCCTTCGGGACCACCGCGCCTTGGATCCCGGAGGAGGCGAGGGACGCCCTCACCTGGTACACCCGGTTGCGGGGGACGAGGATGCGGCGTCCCCCCGCCTCGAGCTTGTAGGGGACCGAGTCGGCCTCCAGCGCGTCGATGACGTCGGCGAGTTGGGCGTCGTCGATGTTCGAGTACAGGACGGTGTAGCTCGGGGTCGACACCCAACCGACGAAGGCGATGACGGCGAGGATCACGACGACGCCGGCGGCCGCGACCCCGGCCCGCTGGGCGATGGTCAGTTCGGAGAAGATCCGACGGAGAGAGTTCACGATCGCCATGGGGTCACACCTGCATCCTCATCACTTCCTGGTAGGCCTCGATGGCCTTGTTGCGGAGCTCCACCAACAGCTCGACGCTGAGGGTCGCCTTCGTGGTGGCGACCATCAGCTCGTGGACGCTGGTGTCGCCGCCGGCTGCGACGTCCTGAGCGAGGGCGTCGGCCTGACGTTCTGCCTCGGACACCGACTCCAGGGCGCCTCCGATCTTCTCGGCGAAGCCCGGCTCGGTGGGGGTCCGGGACGTCGAGACGCCCCCGATGCCCGAGATCCCACTGGTACCCGAAATCGGTGCGACCACGATCACCTCCCGATCCTGAGGGCGGCCTCGTAGGCCTCCCTGCTGGAACGAACGACCGACAGGTTCGCCTGGTAGGACCGTTGCGCCGCCATCAGGTCGGCCATCTGGCCGGCCAGGTCGACGACGGGGCGACGCACGTACCCGTCTTCGTCGGCGTAGGGGTGCGTGGGGTCGTAGACGAGGGCCGGTTCACCGGGAGCCTCCTGGATGCCGACGACGGCGACACCGTCCCCAGCCCCGTCGGCGCCCTCCACCGCCTTCGCCACCACCAGCTTCGCCCGGAACGGTTCCTCGTCGGGTGGGCGAACCGTGTTGACGTTGGCGATGTTGTGGGCGATCGCATCCAGCCAGGTGCGGCTCATCCGGGCGCCCGAGGCGGCGATGTCGAGGGATCGGAAGACGCTCATCGGCGACCTCCGATCGCCAGGCGGTACAACCCCACCTTGTAGTTGAAGGCCTCCACCATGGCTTGGCGGCGCAGGTTCGTCTCGATGAGCCCGACCAGCTCGTCCTCGAGGCGGACGTTGTTTCCTTTCAGGTCGGCCGGGTCGGTGGTCGTTCGGAGGGTGGGTTCGGGCATCCGGGTGATCTGGCCGCGGTCGAGGGCGGCTCGGAGCTGGGTCTCGAACTCGACCCGCGACGCACGAAAGTTGGGGACTTCGGCGTTGGCGATGTTGTCGGCGATCACGTCCGCTCGACGGTCCAGCCCGCGCAACGCCCATTCGATGGCCCGGGTGGTCAGGTCGTCGTTGGTGATCATCTCGCTCCTCACACGAAGACAAGGAAGGACTGGCGGGTCCTTCCTTGCCGCAAATGGTCTTCCGTGGTTCGGTTGTCGCCGGTACCGGTCGGCGGCGACCGACTCCGGTTAAGGAACTGGGATCCGTGTCTGCGACCCTGCCCCGAGTACGGTCTCCGCGGTGGCGGGTTCGGTGAGGCCGGGGGAGGGGAGGCGTTGGGGGTTCGGAGTCGGGCGGTGTGGGCGTGGCCGCCGGCCGACCCTGGCCGTTCAGGCGATGCGCCCGAAGATGGCCTGCTGGGTGAGGTAGGTCCGTCCGGCGCCTCGGACCTTTCCCATCCGTTCCAGTTCGGCCCGGATCTCTGCCCGTCGGATCTCCAGCTCCGCTTCGATCTCGCGGGCCTCGGCCAGCAGCTCGGTCAGCTCGGCGTAGGTGGCAGGGTCGGGCGGGTCGGCGGGCGGTTCCAACCCGGTCGGGTCGTTCGGCTCCTCCCAGACGCCTTCTTCGAGGGCACGTCGGGCGGCGGCGATGTCGCGGCGGAGCCGTCCCGCGGCGTCGCCCCACGTCATCATGCGCTCGTCTCCAGCGGGGTGTTGGCGATCCGTGCCCAGGCGTCCCGGAGGTCGGCGAGGACGGCGCGTGCCGGTTCGAGGGGCTCCGGTGCCTTGCGGAGGTTGGCCTCGACGAGCTGGTGATGGCAGAACTCGTACAGGTCGGCGAGGGACGAGGTGATCGTTCCGCCCGCAGGGTCGAGACTCCCCAGGAGCTCGGTGATGATCGCCTGGGCACGCAGGAGCCGCTCGTGGGCCGTCTCGACGTCGTAGCGTTCGCCGCTCATCGCCGCCGCCGCCGTGTCGATGTTGGCGAGCAGGGCGTCGTAGAGCATGACGATGAGGTGGCCGGGGGCGGCCGTCTCCACCGAGTTCTGTTGGTATGTCAGCAAGGGGTTCATCTCGCCTCCCATGGCTTACCCGTCGTCCGTGTCATCGTGAAGTCAAGTTCAGCCCGGTCCCCCGAAGAGTCCGGCCAGCGCCGCTCCCAGCGACTGGGACGTCGCGGTGAGCCGGGACAGGGCGGTCTCCATGGCCGTGAACTGCCGGCGGAGGATCTCTTCCCGCATGGCGATCCGGTCTTCGAGGTCTTCGATCCGTTCGTCGAGGAGCTCGATCTGCGACGCCCAGCGGTCCCGGGCCCGGTCGATGACCCCGTCGGTGCCTTCGACGGTCTCCAGGTATTCGTCGAAGCGGCTGGCCAGCCCGGAGGTGATCGACACGGTCCCCAGGGACAGGGTTCCGCCGGCGGCGGCGACCTCGGCCGGGGAAGCGGTGATCGTCAGGATCAGCCCGTCGAGGGTTCCGGTGCCTTGCAGCGACCGGCCGGTGCCGGTGGCGGCGACACCGCCGATGGTGCCGGCGACGTCGGTCCCGGTGAAGGTGCCGGCGAGACCGAAGGAGTTGGTCGTCACGGTGAAGGAGAACGCCGAGCCGTACCGTGTTTCGTCGAGCCGGATCGCTTCTCCCGACGAGGTGGCTTTCACGGTGGAGATCCCGGCCGCCGACAGGGCGTCGTTGATCGCCTGGACTGCGGTGGCCAGGTCCGAGCCGGCGAGGATGGTGACGGTCGCGGTCTTCGTCCCCGAAGTGATGTCGAAGGTCTCGTCGGCGGTCGGCGCCGTGTAGGTGGTGCCGGTAACCGAGGCGACACTGGCCGCCTGGGTGATCTCCACGGCGTGGACCCCGTCGAGGGAAGAGTCTCGGACCGCCGCCACGCTCACCCGTGGGTCGGTCGCCGTGGTGGCCCGCCCGAACAGGGCGGCGACGGCGTCGAAGTCGTCCTCGAGGGCGGCGCGGAACGCGGTCTCGTCGAAGGTGAAGCTGCCCGTCCGGGTGAGGGAGATCCCCACCGACGAGGCGAAGGTGTACGGGCCGGAGAGGCCGGGGACGACCCCGCTGAGTTTCGAGCGGAGCGACAGCTCGAGGTCACGGGCGGAAGCGTCGCCGGTGAGGGGCCCGCTCTGGTTCGCCTCGGCGTTGTAGGCGGTGAGGTCGTCGAGGAGCGACAGCGTCGAGTTGAGCTCGTCGACGAGTCCCCGGACGGCTTCGGTGGCGGCGTCGAGGTCCCGGTCGACCGAGACCGTGACGGGTGCGGTGGTCGTGGAGGCGAGGGTAAGTTCGACGCCGTCGATGAGGTCGTCGACCACGTTCGAGGATCGGTTCACGGTGATGGCTCCGGTGCCGCTGCCGATGGTGAGCTGAGCGTCGACCCCCTGTTGGACGACGTCGAAGGTGCCGAGGGACGCCTGGTCGGCTGTGGCGGTGAAGGCGGAGGCGGCTCCGGTCTGGTCGGCGGTGAGGACCAGCCGGTACTGGCCCGAGGTGACCTGGAGGAGGGAGGCGGAGACGCCGACCCCGAGGCCGTTGATCTGGGAGACGAGCTCGCCGACGGTGGTGGTGGAGGTCGTGGTGATGTCGTAGTCGGTCCCGCCGACGGTGAGGGTGAAGGTCCCGGCACCGACCAGGTCGGTGGCGGCGCCGAAGGTGCCGGTGGCGGCGACCTGGTGGGCGGCGGCGAGCTGGTCGACGGTGAACGAGGTGGCTCCGGTGGTGGGACTGCCGGTCACGGCGACGGCGACGGCGTCGGGATTCGACGAGGTCGCGAGGGAGAAGCGTCTCCATTCGGTGGCGTCGGAGAGCTTCTGTTCCTGTTCCCGCAGGGCCGAGATGCGGGTGGCGATGTCGTCCCAGGCCTGCTGACGTTCCTGGTAGAACGTCTTGCGGTACTCGAGCCGGTTGATGGGGATCCGCTCGATCTGGATGAGCTGGCTGACGATCGAGTTGGTGTCGAGCCCCGAGGCGAGGCCGCCGATGTTGAAGAGGGGGAGGGTCATCCGCTTGTAGGTCTCTCGGGTCGTCTGCTTCGGTCAGGTCGGGGGGTGGAGGGGCCCCGGGTGGGGCCCCTCCGGTTGGGTCCTGTGTCTCCTTATCGGAGGAGGGTGAGGACGTTTTGGGGGATGGTGTTGGCTTGGGCGAGCATGGCGGTGCCGGCCTGCACCATGATCTGGTTCTTGGTGAAGGTGGCCATTTCTTTGGCCATGTCGGTGTCACGGATCCGGGATTCGGATGCCGTGAGGTTCTCGACGGCCACGCTCAGGTTGTTGATGGTGTGTTCCAGCCGGTTCTGGGTGGCGCCCAGTTTGGAGCGGACGGACGACACCGACGAGATGGCGTTGTCGATGGCGGCGATGGCCGCCGACGCATCGGCGGACACGTCCACCGTGGACAGGTTGACGCTGAACACGTCGTTGCTGGCCAGGACCAGGTCGTCGGTGAGCGTCAGGGTGTCCCCGGCGTTGGCGCCGATCTGGAAGACCAGGGCGGCGTTGGTGGCCGAGTAGTCCTGGAATACCTTGTTGCCGGCGAAGGTGGTGCGGCTGCCGATCGAGTCGAGCTCGGCGAGGAGCTGTGCCACCTCGTCCTGCTGGGCGGCACCGTCGGTGGTGGCCGTGTTGGCGGCGTCGACGGCGAGTTCCCGCATCCGCTGGAGGATGGCGGCGACCTCCGACAGGGCTCCTTCGGCGGTCTGGACGAAGGAGATGCCGTCCTGGGCGTTGCGGATGGCGGCTTCGCTGCCGCGGATCTCCGCCCGGAGGGACTCGGACTTGACGAGGCCGGAGGCGTCGTCGGCGGCCCGGTTGATCCGGAAGCCCGAGGAGAGCTTCTCGAGCGACTTGCCCAGCTGGACGTTGGAGAACGCCAGGTTGCGGTACGAGTTGATCGCCGCAATGTTGTTGTTGATCCGCAGAGACATGTGGGGAACCTCCTTGTTGGTCTGCGGTGTGCCGATGCGGGCGACGTCCATGTCACTCGCACTTCACCCACCCTCGTCGGCGTCTCCACCCACCGGATAAGCGAACCGGCCACCCCCACCGGCACCACCCAACCGCCCTCAACCTCACCCCCCACCCGCCGACAGGACACCCCATGAACGTCGTCATCCTCTCCTACGGGCCCAGTCGGGTCACCCTCGGGGCCGTCAAACGAGCCCGCCGCATCGCCCACGGCGACCCGCTCTGGGTCGTCCCCGTCTCCGAGACGGGAGTCCGCCGACTCGACGTCTCCGGCGTCCGCCTCGCCTCCGAACTGGGAACGGCCGGGCTGGAGGAAGCCTTGGAGGGGATGGAAGGTCCGGTGCTGGTGGCCCACGACGACGTGGCGGTGACCCCGGAGGCCGCATCGGGGATGGCGGCCGAGCTGGCCAGACGTGGCGGTGTCGTCGTCTCCTACTCCAACGACGTCGGCACCGACCATTTCATCGGGACCCTCCCCCCGGCGGCGCGGGCCGCCGGACGTCTCGCCGAACTGGCCCGGACGGCCACGTCGACCGAGGTCGCCCGGTTCCGGCCTACCGTCGTCGTCGCCGACCCCGAGGAGTTGGCGGTCCTCGTCGAGACCCGGATCGTCGACCCCCGCCTCACCATCGCCGATCCGGGGGTGCGGGTGACCGCAGCCGGGACGGTGGTCGCCCACGACGGCGTCTGTGTCTCCCGGCTGCTGGCACCCGAAGGGCCCGACGGCCGTCCCCTCCTCGTGGCCAGCCTCATCGTCAAAGACGAAGAGGAGACCCTCGGCGACTGCCTCGCCTCCCTCGCCGGCCTCGTCGACCGCATCGAGGTCTGCGACACCGGCTCCAGCGACCGGACCGTCGAGATCGCCCGACGATTCGGCGCCAACGTGACCCACATCCCCTGGCGGGACGACTTCGGCTGGGCCCGCACCGAGGCCCTCGAACGGTGCCGCGACGCCCACTACGCCCTCGTCTTGGACGCCGACGAGCGGATCCGATGCGACGACCCGACCCTCGTCCGTCGGGTCCTCGCCACCTACCGTCGGGAATACCCCGCCTATTCGATCGAGGTCCACAACTGGGCGTCCCCCGACGGCAGTCGGGTCTCGTCGGTGCTCCGTTCGGTGCGGATCTTCCGGGCCGAAGGCACCCGGTACGTCGGTGCCCTCCATGAGATGCCGGTGGCCGACGACCGACCCGACGAGCCCTTGGTCGGTGGACGCCTCGACCTCATCTCCCTCGTCCACCTCGGCTACCAGGCCGACTTCGTCGACGAACGCGGGAAGAAAGTCCGAAACCTGGCGATCGCCCGCGAGGCCTACGAGCGGACCCCGAGCTTCAAGACCAGGGTCGAATACGCCCGGTCGTTGCGGCTGGCGGGGGCGCCGCCCGAAGAGATCCTGGCCGTCCTCGGCGAAGTCGAAGACGAACTCGAAGATGTGGAGCCTGCCGGGGCCGCCTTCTTGCAGGCCATGGCGGCCCTCGCCCACCTCGACGCCGGACGACCCGAAGAGGCCCTCCGCCTCGGTCGTCGAGCCCTCGACATCGTCCCTGCCGACGACGGCGCCGCCGCGGTGGTGGCCGAAGCGACCCGGCGGCTCGACCGTCCCGACGTCCTCGTCGCGGCGGCGAGACACCGCCGCGACAGCCGGTCGGTGAGGCCGCTCTACGTCGTGGAAGGCAACGAGCACATCTTCTCCAACCGGCTCGTCTGGGCTCTGGTCGCCACCGGCGACCTCGACGCCGCCTACGCCGAAGCCCGGTGGCTCCTCGGCCGAGATCCGGAGTCCTTCGACGAATGGGAGACCCTCGTCGACGCTCTGGTGGGCATGCCGGGCGGGATCCAGGCATTGTTCGTGTTGGCACTCGAAGACCCGACCGGTCGCTGGGTTCGGCCGTCCCTCGCTCGGCTGGGCGGCGAACAGACCGCCGAGCTGTGCCACGCCTACCTCGTCGAAGGCGGCACCGCCGGCGACGCGGTCACCGCCGGGATGCTGGGGGCGGCCGCCGCCGGCCGGGGAGACCTGGTCGCCGAGTTCTGCCGGTATCTGCATCTCCTGGACGGCGTCGAACGAGCCGACCTCGTCGCGCTGGTGGAGGCCCGGGGGATGGCCCTTCCGGCCGGGGCCGTCTGATGGCACCGGTACGGATCGCCCTGGTCGGTGCGGGGACGATGGGGGCCAACCACGCTCGGGTGGTCGCCGCCGAGCCCGACGTCGAACTCACCTGTGTCGTCGATGTGGACGCCGAGCGGGCACGCCGCCTCGCCGACCACTACGGGACGGAGTGGAACACCGATCTGGCGCCGGCGTTGGAGGCCGACGGGGTGATCGTCGCCACCCCGGCGGAGACCCACGTCTCGGTGGCCTTGGAGGTGATCGCCGCCGGGCGGCCGCTCCTGGTCGAGAAGCCGGTGGCCACCGATCCGGACTCGGTGGAGATGCTGGTCGAGATGTCACGCCGCTCCGGCGTACCTCTGATGGGCGGGTTCGTCGAACGCTTCAACCCGGTGGTGGTCGCCGCCGAAGACCACCTCGCCGTCCACGGACCGGTCCGACACATCGTGGCCGTCCGGCATTCGCCGCCGAGTCCCCGGGTCGCCACCGGCGTGGTGCACGACCTGCTCATCCACGACCTCGACCTGATCATCACCTTGGGCGGTCGGCGCCGGGTCCGTCGGGTCGTCGCCTCCCTCTGGGAGCCCCACCCCGACGCCTCCGAAGAGATCGCCGACTGCACCTTGACCCTGTCGGACGGGGCGATCGGCACCGCCTCGGCCAGCCGGGTCGGTCAGCGCAAGGTGCGGGAGCTGCGGATCGTCACCCCGACGGTGCTGATGGAGCTCGACCTCATGCGCCGCACCATGACCCTGTACCGCCACGTCGCCCACGGGGCGACCCTCGACCGGATCGGCTATCAGGCCGAGACGGTGATCGACATCCCCTTCGTCCGCCAGGAGGGCGAGCCCTTGGCACTGCAGCTCCGGAGCTTCTGTTCCCTGGTCCGCGGCGACACCGACCCAGAACCCGTCCGCGCCTCGCTCGTGGATCCCCACCGGGTCGCCCGGTCGGTGCTCCAGGCGGGCGTCGCCGTCCCGGCCTGACCCCCCTTCGAGCTCCCTGCCGGTGCACCCGGCGTCTGTCTCCCGCACCTCGGTGGGGTGACGACGCGCCTTCCGCCACCGCGGAACCGGGTCGGTAGGGGTCGGGTTCGAAGGAGACGACCCCGGGGATCGTCGCCGGGGAGGCGGCGGGACCGGGACTCTGTCCTCCGACGGCGCCGACGCGGTGGAGGGGCCCCGGGTGGGGCCCCTCCGGTTGGGTCCTGTGTCTCCTTATCGGAGGAGGGTGAGGACGTTTTGGGGGATGGTGTTGGCTTGGGCGAGCATGGCGGTGCCGGCCTGCACCATGATC
>Ga0256830_1000494_pt1 | contig 31420 bp, 27 predicted proteins | sample 128326metaG_FD_190537 | JGI IMG/M metagenome (GOLD analysis project Ga0256830, IMG submission 190537) | Hydrothermal vent microbial communities from Lau Basin, Pacific Ocean - 128-326 | ecosystem: Environmental > Aquatic > Marine > Hydrothermal vents | place: Pacific Ocean: Lau Basin | collected... | reverse complement strand
CACCGGCCGCTACCTCAAGGAGCGCGGGGTGGTGATGGTCTTCATTGAGGGCCAGCCGCTCTTCGCCGCCAGGATCGAAGACCTGGGTCGCGAGGCGGCCTGCCCGCCTGGTTAGCGAGTCAATGATAGGACTTACGCACTGGAAAAGTCGCACCCAGACCTCACAGGTCTCAAAGCGCATGGAGATGCCCGGATGCTATCTATTTTGGGTAAAATCTTCCTGCAACGTGTGGTAGTAGACCTGTGAGGTCTCAACTGCGTAAGTACTGTCAATGAACCCTGGGTATCCGACGCGCTGGATGGATATCGGGACAACGCGGGGCTATTTGGAGGTCGGGGCGACCGGCCGGTCGCCCCAAGATCGGGACGGGGGACGGGGAGCGAAGAATCTCGGCCAACGGCCCTGAGCCATGCACTGATTGGTTAAGGGCGGGAAAACCCAGGGAATCCCACAACCAGCCACAACCCGATCAACCCGTAAAAAATCTGCGTGCTCAATTGTGGGGCATATCCCCCAGCGATCATGAACAAGACCGCCCAGCCGATGTCCGGAGTTCCATTACGAAAAGCATAAATTACCGTAACGCCAACCAGCCACAGGCTGAGCAGATAAACCGGCCAGGGCAGATACAACGTCAGGCCGGTGGACCAGATCGTCATGATCCCAGCCATCGACGGCGCAGACAAAACCAGGCCCGACAGCAACACTGCCGGCACGGCTGCCCAAACCCAGACGCTTGCCGGGGCACCCCGGCCCCACATCCACCAGAACGCCAGCCCGCTTGCTACCACCAACAATTCACCCGCGTTGAACAATACCGTTGAAGCTGAAGGCGGGCCAACCCACCCGGCGAACTCATAGAGGCCGGGAAGCGTCTGGTACAGCCCGCCCAACAAATACGCCAGCACCGGAACGCTCAGCGCGGGATGGGTTTTCACAGCACGCACGCCAAGCCCGGCCACAATTCCCAACAACGCCAGATGCGCCAGCAACAACGGCCACCCTCCCGGGGGGATGACCAGGAAAAGGATGCTCAGCCCGGCAAGCAGGGCCAACAACCCGGACAGCAACTGCCATCCCCGCAATTGCCACCCCCTCCAGACCAGCACGCCTACAAACCCCAATGCCAGCACCCCCCCCAGGGTGCTGGCGAACAGCCCTGCCTGCGTCAACGCCTGATAGATGCGGATGAATATCGGGGTTTTGGGGATAAAAATGCCAGCGCGAGATAGCGTGCGGGTGATCAGCCAATCGGCCAATGCCGCCATTCCCAGCCAGCGAACGTACGGACTGTGGATCACGTCTGGTCTCCGTCAGGCAGGCGGAAGTAAACGATTGTCGCCACAATTACCAACAGAACCAGCACCCCTGTGATCACCCAAAAGATCACCGACACGCCCTCGGTAGCCGGTTGTTCGGCGGGCGTTGTCACCGCGGCGGGCGCGCTCTCCCCCTCGAGCTGCAACGATACCCACTGAGAAGTGGACTTCTGGCCGTTGCGCTCCTGATTCTCCCCATCCCAGACCGCCAATGCCATTGGGTACACCTGTCCGGGGCTGAAACTGATGTCGGTTTCTTCCGGCGAAGCAAGCTCGCGGCTGAAAATCACCCGCCATTTCCCCTCCTGCCAGACACCGTATCCCTGGACATTTTGCCCCTCCTGCGGCTGGGAGGTGATGGTCCCAAACCCGCCCGCGATCAGGTCTTCCACAGGCGATGTATACGACGGGCTGGCGAACAGATTCCCCGCGGCCAGAGCAGGCACATAGTTCACATCTTCGTAATCGCCCACACCCGCGCTTTTCCCGGCCTCGGGATCGGCAAAGGTGTATTCATCGACGGACATGTTCGGGTAGACGGTGTCCACGTCCTGGCGGGCGACGAGATCGGCCTGCCAGTCCGCTTTCCAATGCCAGATGTTCACATTTCCGCCCTGCTGACCCATGCAGAAAAACGGCTGCCCCTCCACCAGGGGGAACTGAACCGCGACCGCGTCGCGAAAATCCTGCACCCGCACCATCTGGTCGTTTTGGGTGGCGTCTTCCCATTCAACCAGAATGGCGATTTGAGTCTGGTTGTGCAGGGCGCGCACGGTCATGGTGCGATCTCCAACACCCGTCAGGTAGGGTTTGGCGACATTTTGAGCACTCAACGGAACCTGAACGGCACTGCTTTCCAACCACAGCTCAGCGCCAGGGTCTTGTAAGGGCAATTCTCCCTCCACCAGCGCGGCCCGTACCGTGACGCCCTGCGAGCTGGCTACTGGAATTTTGTAAAAAGTCAGGAAACCGGCGATCAAGAGAGAAAAAATCAACAAAAGGTGGGTTCGTTTGATCATTCGATTGCCTCCATATCGATTCCGGGGGGCGGAGCGCATTCGCACGCTGCGCAGGAAAAGTTGGGGTCAAAGGGAGTGGGCTGGAGGTCCGGGATGTCCAGGGGGGCCAGTTGGATGCCCAGATGCCGGGAATGTTCCTGGACGAGGAGATGTGCGCCGGCTGCCAGCGGCGGGTACGGCCAGCTTCCCTGCTGCTCCAGCGCTCTGGCGAACAGGTGAATCCATTTCCCCAGGTGTTCGGACAGGAACTTCCTCTGCGCCTGCTGGCAGACTTCTATGTGCTCCTGGATGTCCCTTTGTGCGGCATACGCCTCTTTGAGCGAAAGTACGTGCATGAATTCGAGTTCGACCGCGATGTGGTCAGGCCGTTCGCGGACAACGCCGCCGGGAGTAAAGCCAAAGGCGTTGTAAAATCCGGCGATGTCTGCCAACTCCTGGCTCATACGGTATTCGTGCGGCAGCCCGTATTCGGTTTCGTAACACAGAGAGCCGGTTGCGCCGAAGGTGTTGCGGTAGGCTGCTTGCAGCTGCTCGAGGGACAGGTCTCTTTCGGCGGTAAGGGGAAAGTCAATCGCCAACTGGCGCGAGATTTGCTGTACATAGGGCAGGTCGCCCAACCAGTTTTCGGAGGGGTACAGGAACACATCGGTCAAAAAGCCGTACAACTGCGCCCGGCGGATGGGGATTTCGATGTTCATAGGGGGTTCTCCGGTGGTTCGGGATTCAGTGTTCGGGCTAGATTGAGTTCAAACGCTCCTTGGGCCGTTCGTGCAAGGGTTCGACCACGCTCAACCGGACGATTTCGTTTCCTTTGGCGTCGAAGCCGATAACCGTGTCATCATACATCTGCCACGGCCTGCCATTGATTTCGGCCTCGCGGACCAGCGGGCCTTCTTCGATTTCGAACCGGAAGACCATCTTCTGGGAAGCGCGGAAGAGCTGCATGAGCGCCAGCAGGGTCCGTGAAGGCGCGGTATACCGCTCGATGGCCTGATCCACGCCCGGGCCAAACATCTGTCGCAGGTATGGGCGCGGGGCCCAGCGCGGGGGGATGTAGTAGATGTTGGGTTCGGTGCCGAATTGCGGGTAGAGCGGGAGCGCGACCTTCTCCTCGCGGATCAGGTAGTAGAGCGGGTTTTGTAAATCCTCCACCCAGGTGCCATCTTCAGCGATATTCACCAACCCGTTCAGCCGGATTTTGCCCGGACAGACGGCCATACAGCGGGTCTCCATCGGGACGCCATCGCTGAGCGGATCGTTGCCCTCCACGCGCGGGTAGCAGGCCACACATTTTTCGCTGGTGCGCGTCGTTCCCCGGTACATGGACTTTTTGTAGGGGCACTGTTCCACGCATTTCCGGTATCCCCGGCAGCGGCTCTGATCGATCAGCACGATGCCGTCCTCCGGCCGTTTGTAGATCGCCTTGCGCGGACAGGCAGCAACACAGGCCGGGTAGGTGCAGTGATTGCAGATGCGCTGGAGGTAAAAGAACCAGGTCTGGTGAACCGGTAGCTTCGCGCCTTCGGTGCTGATACCCAGCCTGCCGCCCTGGTAGCTTGTGGCGGTGTCTTCGTAGAAGTTCGGGCCGCTCCACTCGTTATCCGGCGGCAGGTACCCGAGCGCCTGTTCGCCTGTGTTCAGCGCGGTGGCTGCTTCTGTGATGGTCATGCCGGTATACGTGCCGTAGGGCGCCTGGTCCCCGTTCTGGGAGGGGTCCCACGCAGGCGTTTTTCCGACAGTCTGGTGGGCTTCGTCCAGTTTTTGGAGGATTTTCACATCCCAGTATTTCGGGTAGCTGCCATAGGGTTTGCTCTCGACATTGTTCCACCACATGTATTCCTGGCCTTTGGAGAACGTCCATGTGGCTTTGCACGCGCCGGTGCAGGTCTGGCAGCCTATGCAGCGGTTGATATTGAAGATGGCGACGAATTGTCTTTCGGGATGCGCCTCCTCAAAGACGTATTCCATTTTCCGGCCAAGATGCCAGTTATAGACTTCTGCCATGTCAGTCTCCTTGTTCAATCGACGCGCCATTTCGCGCAGGTTTTGCTGATCAGTTCCCGGACATATGCCTCGCCCTTTTGCCGGTAAATGCGGTGCGTTGCCAGGAAAAACGGGTTGACAAAAAGGGTGAGTATCCGCTTTTCGTCCCACCCCAGGCGGGCATACTCATCCACAAGCGCCTCGGCCATGGCTTCCAGTTGCCCGGGTTCTCCTGGCATGACCATCCCCACCAGTTCCATGGGATCATCGTCTTCGAATCGTTTTTCAGCCATTTCACTCTCCTGAGGGCGAGGGGGAGGGGTCATCCGGCAAATTCAGGTAGCGTGCGACCACTTGAGGCCATTTGTGAATCATTTTGGGCATACATTCACAACACACCCCAAGCTGCCGTTCCTGAAATTGCCACATTGTGACCGGTATCTCGCGCTGGTCGCGCTTGCAAATGAAACAGGATTGCGTCTCATCCATTGTTTTCACCCTGCACCACCACGACTTTTCCGGTGAGGTACTTTTCGAAAAATTCGTTTTCATGCGCGGGTGTGAAGCCGGTTTTCACAGGCTCCCATTTCCCCTGACCGTTCAACCCGCCGTCCTCGGCCTTGACCACCCGCACCAGCGTCTCTTTGGGGACGGTGTTGAGGGCGTGGTTGTCGGCCTCTCCGCCGAACATGAAGGCCATGGCGATCTTCTTCTTGTGGAAGAGCGTGTCGGTTTGGTGCATGGGCATGGACCAGTCGCGGGTGAGCGATTGCTGGGAGCCGTACCGCAGGTTGGCCTGGTAGCCGGTTCCTTCGGATCGGGCCAGCCCGTCCGGGCGGGTTTCGTGTGCGCGCACCGACTTTTCAGTGGCCATGAAGGGGCCATGCTTGAGCATAATGACGTTGTAGGGATATGCCGGGTTGTATTTGACGCGCAACATCAGGCGGGCGACTTTATAGAATGGGTCGTCCTCGCGCCAGCCGCGGTAGGGTCTGTCTGCCGGGTTGGCGTCTACGTAAACGTAATCGCCATCTTCGATCCCCAGGTCTTTTGCGGCCTGCGGGTTCATGTGAAGCTGGTGGTCGCCCACGCCGGGCAGGCGTTTGTCCATGCGGTAGGGGTCGCCGAAGTTGCTGTCCAGCAAGATTGTCCAGTCCACGGTGCTCCAGGAGGAGTGGACGCGGTGGCGGGTTTTGGGGGTCAGGCAATAGAACTGGAATCCCTGTGCCCAAAGCGGGTTGATGGTGTTTTTCACTTCACTCCAGGGTTTTGCGATGTTGCGCACGGTGCGCTCATCCCATCCCATGGCCTCCTCGGGGATGCCGTAATCGTCCGGGCGCACAAAACGGCTGCTGGTGACGATGACATTGGGCAGGTAGGGTGTCGCCTCCGGCCCTTCCCGGTGGGTGATCATGTTCTCGCCGTATTCGATAGCTTCGGGGATGTCACAGTAGGCAGCCAGCCGTCCGCAGTCGGTGTAGAAGGGCACATTGTCGTTGAGTTGCTCCCAGAAAGGAATGCGGGGGTACGTCCGAAAGAGCATCAGGGCCGCGCCGGGTTCGCCGTACTTGCCTGCCATGATATCCTCGTATTTGTAGCCGCGGGTTGGAAGTGAGGCATCTAACAGGCGTTGGATATACACTTCAGGCTTGCCTTCCAGCGCAAATTTCCAGTAATCGTGAAAACGCGTGTCCTCCAGGATTTCACCCATTTTGGCGGCAAGCTCCGCCAGGATCATCAGGTCGTCGCGAGTGTCGTAAATGGGCGGGATGCCACCTTTCCAGATTTGCAGGAAGGGGTTGGAACAGGATGCCGTGATTTCAGGCACGGTGAACTCTGCCCAGGAATTGGCGGCCAGGCCGAAATCCGCGTATTCCACACTGGCGTTCATTTCGATATCAACCGCTATGATCAGGTCTATCAACGGATTGACGTTCTTGATCATGTCGTAGTGGTGTTTGGCGTTGTTGAGCAGGTTGACGTTCGAGTGGAAGATGACTTTGGTGGGGGTAGGCATGTGGGTTTGGCCGGTAAAAACTTTGCGGCCATATTTGGGGGTTTCTACAATCAGAGGGCGGTCCCCATGGTTCCAGTAAGCCGGTTCTTCGTCCTTGGTATAACCGCGGACTTTAATTTCTTTGCCGTCAACGTTTTCGTCCAGGGTCGGGTTGAAGGGGTCTTCGGCAATCCAGCCTTTGAAGCCCGGGCCGCTCTCCGGGGATGCCTGGAAGAGCGCGGCCTTGTAGTTGCCTGCCCAGGTGTAACAACCCGCACCGGGTTTCCCCAGATTCCCGGTCAACATCAGTGGCAAAAACTGGGCACGGTTGGCGAGCGTGGCGTGGAACCAGTGGTTGATGCCTTCCCCGATGTGGATGGCAACCGGTTTGATAGTGGCGATATCCTCGGCCAGCTCTTCGATCAGGTTTTTCGGCGCGTGAGTGATCTCGGCCACCGTGTCGAGGTCGTACTCCTGCAAGTGTTCTTCATACATGCTCCACAGCGTCATGGCTTCCACTTCACTGCCATCTGCCAGCGTGAGCGTTCCCGACCACCTCAGGGCCGGCTCGATCCCTTTGGAGAGCATCACCTGCCCGACATCATCGCGGGTGATGGGTTGGAGTTCTCCGCTGTTCTGATCGAAGACCACATAATCGCCGAGTTTTTCGTACTGCTCCTGGGTCAATCCCTGGAGCCGAAAACTGGGGCCCTCGGGGTCCAGGCCGGGCTGGTAGTCGGGGAAGAGTTCATGGGCGCGGAGGCGTTTGAGGGTGTCCAGCCGGATAACCAGGGGGAAATCGGTGAACTGCTTGACAAAGGCTTCATCGTAGCGATTGTTGTCCATCAGCCATTTGGTGATTCCCAGGAAGAGCGCGGTATCGGTAGAAGGCCGGATGGGGATCCATGTATCGGCCTTCGTGGCTGGCGGCGAATACTCCGGTGTGATGGTGACGATTTTGGCGCCCCGTTCCATGGTCTCGATAAAGAAGTGGGATTCAGCCATCTTGTTCTCGACCAGGTTTTTGCCGCACTGGATGTGCAGCCGGGTGTTTCGCAGATCGTTGAAGTCGCAGTCGGATGTCTGTAACCCGGTGGCAAACGGGTGTCCGGGGGCCTGATCGCCGTGCCAGGTGTAGTTGGACCAGTTCCGGCCGCCGAGGGCTTCGTCGGGGCCTACGCCGCGGACGTGTGTGTCCAGCAGGGCAAGCGTGTTGGCAAACCGGTACATGCCGTATTTCCCGATCACGCCCAGCAGCCCCATCCCCCCACGGCACTTGAAGGTGCGCGTTCCGGCAGCGCGCATTTCGGCAATCATCTCCTCGGGGTAGCCGTCCGCGCGCAGGCGTTCCGCCCCTTCCTCGCCGGAATAATGCCTGGCGATGGCGATCATCCCGCGGGCGATGTAATCGTAGGCCTCCTCCCAGGAAACCGGCAGCATTTCATCGTCCCCGCGGGCGGTGAATTTATATTTTTCCCGGTTGGCAGCGTCGAGGTATGGGAAGCCGTCGTCTGCCCATTCCTTCCAGCCCTTGCGCATCAATGGGCCTTTCAAGCGATGGGGGCCGTACACGCGGCGGTGAAAGGTCTGTCCTTTCTTGCAGCCGCGCGGATGCCAGTGGGCAGTGGCCTTATTGCCATACAGATCGCTGTAACTGTCCACGTCGTAGTTTGTCTCCGAACGGAGAATGATGCCGTTTCGCACGAAGGCGCGCAGGCGGCAGGCGTGTGTATCGTTCGGGGAGCATACGTAGGTAAAAGATGAGTCGTAGCTGTACTGGTTGCGGTAAATGGCCTCCCAGCCGCGATCCGGGTAAGCAGCCAGCGGATTTTTCACATCCACAGGATCAAGGGTCAGGAAGCGCAACTGGGATGCGGCAACCCCCAGGGCCGCAAGCCCGGAAAGTTTGATGAAGTCTCGACGAGTGATTCTGGCCATAGGTTTATCTCCGTTTGGGTAATGAGGTGATGACGGAAATCAGGTCTTCTGCACGGGCCTGGTATTGCTGGCTGGTGAACACGCGCAACGCACTCCGCTTCAGTTCTGCACAAATCAGGGGGGTGTTCGGGAATTTTTCAACCAGCAAGCCCAGTTCTGGCGGGAAGCGGTCTTCATCACCGGCGAGGATAAAGACATCCGGCAGGTCGGGCAGCGACTCGAATGTGATGGCTTTGGCATTCGGTGCTGAACCCAGAATTTCGATCTGCTCGTACCGCCCCAGAAGACGGGATAAGGTATCGGAGAAGAGCGAATCTCCTACAAGAAAGACCCGGTGCGCGCTCATGTGTTCTTAACATACACAATCCGGAGAGGGGCGTCTATCCGTCGCAAACGTCACAAAGAATGAAAAAAGAGCGATCCCGGCGGGATCGCTCCTGATGGAAGCATTAGTTCTCTGGTTGAACGTTGGTTTATGCCTGCCGATTGGTCGTCCCCTGTTGGCCGCTCCTGATCCATCCCTGCTGCACAGCAATGCGGGCCGCATGGTGACGGTTGACGGCCTGGAGCTTGCTGAGGATGTTGCGCACATGCGATTTCACCGTGTGCAGGCTGATGGTCAACTGTACGGCAATGTCTTTGTCCGCCGCGCCGGAGGCGATCAATTCCAACACTTCCTGCTCGCGGCGGGTCAGTGTTTCGGAGGGTTGGGGGTGTTCTTTCTGCACAGGCTGTTGCGCCAGGCGGGCGAACTCTTGCAGAAGCCGGGCAGCCAGTTTGGGGGGCAGCGGCGCTTCCCCTGCGAGGGCCGCGCGCACCCCGCGCAAGAATGCCTCGGACTGCGTGCTTTTGAGCAGGTAACCGCAAGCGCCCGCCTTGACGGCCTCGAACAATTTCGCATCCTCTTCGTGTACAGTGAGAATCAGAATGCGAGTCTCCGGGAAGCGGGCACGGATCAATCGGGTCGCCTCCAATCCGTCACAGACGGGCATACTGATGTCCATGATGACCAGATCGGGGTTCAGATCGCGCACCAGGGTGAGGGCTTCCAGCCCGTCACCGGCCCGGCCCACAACTTCCAGATCATCCTGCGCGTTGATCAGGCCGGCAAGCCCGTCGCGGAAAAGTTCGTGATCGTCGGCTAACAGAATGCGAGCAGGGTTCATGGCTGTTCTTCGTATTCCGGCAGGCGCAGGGTCACTTTCGTTCCCTGGCCGGGGCGGGTCTGGATGTCCAGGCGGGCGCCTATTCGTTCCGCGCGGGTGCGCATGATGTTGAGGCCCAAGTGGTTGGGGGAGATGTCCTGATGCGGATCAAACCCCTGGCCGTCATCCCCGATCTCGATGGTCAATTCGCCGTTATCCCGGTGGATACGGACCGTCACCTGGCTGGCCCGGGCATGGCGCTGCACATTCGCCAGGCTTTCCCGGACGATGTGGAGCACCTGGGTTTCCACAACCTGGGGTAAAAATACCGGGCCGGGCGGCTCAAACCGGAACGCCACCGGGACAGAGGCCAGGGATTTGAATTCATCCAGACATTTGGCGAGCGAATCGCGCAGGTTTTCCGCAGCCATACGCGCCGGCGCGATCCCTTCGATGGCGTCCCGCACCTGGTCGTAGGCTGTGTCGAGCGTGGTTTGTATGTGCAGCAGCTCCTCGGCAACGGTCTCGCCCTGCGGGTGGACCAAAGCGGCGATCTGTTCGGTTTTCAACCGCAGGAAGCTGAGCGTCTGGGCGAGGTGGTCGTGGAGTTCCGCGGCCAGCCGCTGCCGTTCGGTCAGAATCGCGGATTGCCGCGCCTGCTCTCGTTCCTGGTCAACCAGACGCGCATTTGTGATGGCGATTGCAGCAGTGTTCGCCAGCAGCGTGAGCGCCTGGACCTCCTCAACGCTAAACGGCGTGTTTTCCGGGCGCACCACACACAAGGCTCCCAGCACAGTTTCACCGGTTTTGAGCGGCGCGGCCACGCACACACCCGGTTCGTGCCCGCTCATATGCGCGCAGTCTGTGCAATGCTGGCGAACAACCGTTTTCCCTTCCCCAACCACTTCCAGCGCGATGCCGCGCTCTACCGGCTGGAAAACCGGCATGGTGGGGTGCGGGCCTCCCTGGCCGGCCACCAGTTCGAGCGCACGACCATTCTGCTGGATCAGGCACAGGCGGGCCTCGCGCGCGTTCATCAGCTTGCGGCAACGGTCGGTTACAGACTGGAGCAGGGAATCCAGATCGAGGCGGGAAACAATTTCCTGGCTGAACTCAAAGGCTTCTACCAGTTCATTGGTGCGCTGGTCGACACGGTGCTGCAAATGGCTGCGGGAAGCCGCAAGTTCGCGGCGCATGGCTTCCATCACGCCCGCCAGCTCTCCCAACTCATCGTCCCACAGACGGGGCACAACGGACTCCAGGTCGCCCGCGCCGATGCGCCGGGCCGCCTGCCCCAGTTGCTCCAGCGGGACCACCACTCGCCGCCGGACAAACAGGGTTCCGAAAACCAACAGACTGATCCCAACCAGCAGAAAGACGGCCTGCACCACCCACAGCCGCGATACCTTCGACTGGGCACGGGCTTCAAAAGCGCTGACCACATCGTCGAGTTGCGCCAGAATGGTTTGCGCGTTTGTCTGGATGCTCTGCGATAGTTGGCTGTATTCCTCCGATTCGGGGGGGAGTGACCGAATGCGAAGCAGAGAACTTTCAAAGGTGTTCCAGGATTCCCACACCTGATCGAGCAGGTTGTGAAGCTCCTGGTCCGGCGCGGGGGGCAAAGTCACCGGGCGGCCAAATGCGTCTTGTATCTGGCCGCCATCCTTGAGCGCGTGCAGCGTCTCTTCGAAGCGCGCCATGTTTTGCTCCAGCGCGGGTTCCTGGGGCCGGTTGAGTGCCATCCAGGTCATCTGCTGTGTGAGCATCCGCTGGCGGCCAGCCAGGTTAATGATCAGGGCGTCGTTTCGTTGCGTGCGCAAACCAGCCAGCGTCACTCCGGCTGAGATCGTCACCAGCAGGAAAAACAGCGCCAGGAGGAGCGTAAAACGGTGTCGTAGAGTCTGGGGTACCATTGCCATTACCGGTGGCGGGTTTGTGAAATTTTACCAGAGGCCCATCATCAGTATATCGAAGTCTTGGTATTGTTTGCAACCGCAGATTACGCAAATTAGGCGGGGTTCGTCGTGAGCGACTCAGCCGAACGGTGGGCGCAGATTTTTTGCGCATTGAAGCGAAGACCGCTGATTGAATTGCATCCTGAGCGGACGTTGAGCGAGATCGTACAAGCCATACCCGTTGGCCGCGAAACTCCCCACCGGTACGGTTTGGCCATCACGACTTCCAGATTGCGCGCCATTGACCGCGCCAGGCAAATGTTTCGATGAACTCCACACAAGTCGAAACCAGGTTTTTGCGTCCCTTGATCATTGCTGTGTGGCATGGCATATGTTATCATTGTTCCGAAAGTGTAAGCATGATAACGGAGGCTCTCCATGATTCGGACTCAGGTGCAGTTGAAAGATGAACAGGTGCGGGCGTTGAAGGAACTGGCTGCCGCCCGCGGCGCGTCCATGGCCGAACTGATCCGGCAAAGTGTGGATGCGTTCGTCCTCGCCTCGAGGGGCGTTGACGAAGAAGAGCGCCGGCGACGCGCCATTGCGGCCGCGGGACGCTTTCGTTCGGGGAGGTCGGATGTCTCCTCCGAACATGACCGGCATCTGGCCGAGGCGTTCGGGCAATGAGCATCTTCGTCGATACTTCGGCCTTATACGCCATCCTGGACGCCGACGACCAGAACCACGAGCGAGCAAAACGCCTGTGGGTGGACCTGGTCACGAAAAAGGAACACCTGGTCTGCCACAACTACGTGTTGGTAGAGACTTTTGCCCTGGTGCAACACCGCCTGGGTCTGGAGGCTGTCCGCACGCTGCAGGAAGACGTTCTGCCCATCCTGCACGTGGAGTGGATCGATGAGGCCAGCCACCATGCGGGGGTCACCGCGGTGCTCATCGCCGCTCGCCGCAGACTCAGCCTGGTGGATTGTGTCAGCTTCGAGGTGATGCGACAACTGGGGATGAAGACAGCCTTCGCGTTCGATCCACACTTTGCGGAACAGGGGTTTGAACGTATCCCCGAATGAGGGCCGGAACGAGCAAGGGAGAGCAGTTCAGGAATTTATCGATGTTCGGTCACTGTCCAGGCAGATCACGGGGATTTGCACCAGCCAACATTTCCTCTGGTGTGCGGGCGCAGTCGTGGCCCTCATCGCTACCTGGCGGGGAGCAGCCCCAACCCACGCCATTCCCAGGCCGATCACCATCACCGCCAGCAGCAGGGCCTGCTCCACAGAGAACGCATTTCGTAAGGCGGATTGCCAATCCGCCCCTGATAGGACTTACGCACTTGAAAAGTCGCACCCAGACCTCACAGGTCTCAAAGCGCATGGAGATGCCCGGATGCAATCTATTGGGGATAAAATCTTCCTGCATCGTGTGGTAGTAGACCTGTTAGGTCTCCTGTGTAAGTACTGCCCCTGACGGTCCCGGCAGCTCACGCTGCCGATCTGTGGGGGCAGACCGAAAGGTGCGCTGCGCCTTCCGCCGCAGGTTCAGTCCCAGGTACGGGTACAGCTATTGGGGTTTTCGATGTTGTTGCGCCACGTCTTCTCCCCCCGGTTCTGAATCCTGAGTGCTGGATGCCGGGTTCTGATCTTGCTGTTTTGGAACTACTCACCCGGTAAGCATGGGGGGACGTTCGCATCGAATGCCACGAATGGACGCGGATTCGTTCCGGCCCTGCCCGCATGGAGGGACGCACCCACGACATGCTGTTTGCCATTTTCTATAACGCGAATGGGTAGTGGCTGTAAAGTAAGTGACAGAAGTTACGCAGTTCATGCCTGTTTTTACCTGTGTCATTCTGAGCGCTGTTGCTTATGTCATTCTGAGCGGCAGCGAAGAATCTCAGCGGTGGTGGGGGGGGATTCTTCGGGCACTGCGTGCCCTCAGAATGACGGGGGACGGATGACCGCCGCGTGGTTATTAGAGGTCGGGGCGACTGGCCGGTCGTCCCGACCAACAACCACGCGCCGTCCCCGGTCTCCGGTCATCCGTCATGAAGCGCGGGGCCAAGGTCAAGGCACACGATCCGATTGCGCTGGAAAACGCCAGAAAATATTTCGGTGATCTGGGCGTTCACTACTACGACTCGATTTTCGAGGCCGTGCAGGACGCGGACGCGGTTGTGTTGGTCACTGAATGGACCGACTACCGCAAAATCGATTGGGAGGCCATCAAGCCGTTGATGAAGACCCCACTGGTTTTGGACGGGCGCAACTTTTTGCCGCGCCAGACACTGGAGCAGATCGGCTTCCACTACGTAGGGGTCGGCATTGGCGGTGTTCGGGCCGCGTATCTGCCCAATGGGGTTGCGCAAACAATCTGATTCGGGTAAGATGCGGGTGTCATGGAGGACACCGCTTACCCTGCTGTAGAGCACAAGAAGAAATCGCCGCTCACGGAAATCTTTTCCCATCCAGGCACACTTCAACGTAGCCGGGTGAGGGTGTTTTTGATTCTTGGGGTCGTGATCGTGGTGGGAATCTGGATGGTTCCCAATCTGGCAGCGATGTATCATCTGGCCAGAGGGGGGCAATATGTGGCCTCGGTGCTGGAACCGGCCCATGCCGGGAGCCTACTCACGGTAGCGTGTTCGCTGGCTCCGGCAAAGGATGCACAAACCCGAGAGCAGCTCAAAAAGGCGCGCGGGCACCTGGGGAGGGCGTTGGACTTCAACCCCAACCTTTCCCAGGCCTGGCTGGGGCTGGCGCGTGCCAATTGTCTGTTGGGGCAGCCGGATACAGCGGTCAAGTCATATCAGACTTTCATCGAGCTGCGCCCGGAGAACCCGCTGGGGTATCTGGAGTTGGGTTTTGCGCTGGAAGCCCAATGCGCAACACAGCCATCGAAAAAAAACGCCGATGAATCGCCCTTCGCCCCCTGGGTGGTGTGCGCCCAAAAAGGTTTTCTGGCACAAATGGGGGCGGCTTGGGAGACGGCAGGCGTTGGCCCCGGCCAGTTTCTGGCAGAGGGGGAGCGACTCGCGAAGGAGGGACAAAGCGAAGAGTCGCTACGGTGGTATGCCCGTGCCAGCCTGGTCGCGCCGGGCTGGGGGAAACCCTGGGCACAGGCGGGCGCGTTGTTTGCCAAAAACGAAGATTGGGAAAACGCGGCCGCGTTTTACCAACAGGCTGTCCGCCGCGAGCCGAGGAATCGGGATTACGGGTACCAGTTAGGACAAGCCTATGAGGCCGTGGAAGATTGGGGGGCTGCGCTGGATGCGTATGCGAACGCGCTGGAGGGCGAGGGGAAAGTGGGCACGAGCAATGTGTATTTTCGAATGGGGTTGATTTCCTTTCGCCGTTTGTCTCCACCGAATGGGGAGCGGGCGTGGGAATTTTTCGAGCAGGCGCTGGCCGCGGATGATTTTGCAATCAACAAATGGGAACGGGGGAATGTCTATTACCAACGCGGGGACATGCTGGCGCGGCAGCAGCGGTGGGAGGAGGCGATTGGGGAGTATGAGGAGGCGCTTGTCCTACTGCCGGAACACTATTGGGCACACGTGGGACTGGCGCGTGCGCTGTGGAAGACCGGGCAGATTGAGCGGGGCATTCAGGTGGCAAAGAAAGCCCTGGAAATTAGCCCGGAAAGAAAGCACGCCTATTTGTTGTTAGGGAACATCTACATGGCGCAACAAGATTTTGCGGAAGCGAAGAAGTATTATTTGAAAGTTCAGGGGTTGGATCCGGAAGACAAGGCCGCGGCGCAGGCGCTGGAGAAGTTGGAGCAGGTTAATCCGTGAAAGTAGCCAGAGAAATTTCAATTTTCGATAAATTGCGCGCTGTTTTACAAACCAACCTGGCTGTTGAAGCAGGTTGGAGTTTCTTTCTCAAAATCAGCGCTACCACTCTTGGCTTTCTTGTGACGGTGGTTTTAGCCCGCACCATGGGGCCGGAAACTTACGGGGTCTACGCCTACGCCTACACCCTGGTGTGGGTGTTAGCCAGACCTTTAGTTGGCGGACTGCGCAATCTTGTGCTGCGCGAGACAGCGAGGGGGGCTACCCGCGAAGAACCAGCCTGGATCAAAGGCATCTGGCGCTGGTCCGGGCTTGCCGCCGTAGCAGCAGGGTTGATTCTGGTTCTTTTATCCCTCTTAGGGGTGGGACTCTTTTCCGACCAACTCACTACCACCGATTGGGGGGTAGTCGTTTGGGGGGTGTTACTGGTGCCTCTGATCGCGCTTGGAAATTTGCGCGGGGCTGCCTTGAGAGGATTACGCAGGATGATTGCGGGAATCTCCACGGAATTGGTGCTTCAGCCTGCTTTGTTTTTAACTTTCGTAGCGGTTTGGCTGTTTGTTCTTCAAATCAGGCTTTCTGCCTCCTTGGCAATGGCCTTACAGGTTTTGGCAGCAGCTCTTGCATTTAGCGCTGGCAGCTGGCTTTTATGGCGTCATACGCCAACCGCCGTGAAAACAGCAAAACCCCGCATGTCCCATCGAGCCTGGCTGGCCAGCGCATTGCCTTTCACCCTTATCGCGGGAATGGGGGTGGTGAACAACAGAACCGATATTCTCGTGCTTGGCCTCTTCCAAGATTCCGGACAGGTGGGAATTTACAGAGTGGCAGTACAGGCTGCCACCCTGACTTCCCTCGGCCTCCAGGCGGCTAATCTTGTGGTAGCGCCGCGCTTCGCACAACTCTACACCAGGGGGGATTTCGCTCGGCTTCAACGCGTTGTCACCCTCAGTGCAAGAGGTGTCCTGGCATTTAGCGCTATCGCCACAGCTTTTTTTGTTCTTTTCGGGCAGCCATTCTTGCAGATTGTTTTTGGAGAAAGTTATGCGACAGGATATACCCCTCTTCTCATCCTCGTCATAGGGCAATTCATCAACTCATCAGCTGGGTCGGTGGGATTTTTGTTGAACATGACCGGTCACGAACAGGACACAGTAAAAGGCATGGCAATTGCTGCCGCCTTAAACGTGATGCTTAATTTGGTGCTGGTACCATTGTTGGGAACGCCCGGTGCGGCCCTGGCCACCTCTTTATCAATGATAGTTTGGAATGTTCTGTTGTGGTGGGCAGTGCGGAAGCGGTTGGGGATTAATAGTTTGGCGTTTGGTTTTCCTTCAAGTCAAATATGATCAAAAAACCAAATTTTTTTATAATCGGGGCTCCGAAGTGTGGAACAACATCTTTGGTTCGCTGGCTTGAACTTCACCCGAACATATATATATCACCAAACAAGGAACCCCGATATTTTGACCGGGATCTTGCCCAAAGATTTCGAATGACTGAAAGAGAATACCTCTCATTGTTTTCCCGCGCTGAAAACCATCATCTAGCTATAGGTGAAGCTACCGTCTGGTATCTCTATTCAAACCTTGCTGTACCAACAATTGAAAAAGAAATAGGCCAGGTGAGATATATCGTTCTTGTTCGAAACCCTGTTGACATGGCATATTCACTGCATGAACAGTTCTTCATCGATCAAATAGAGCCCATAGCAGATTTTGAAAAAGCGTTCAAAGAATCCTCAAATCGGCGAGTGGGCAAAAATGCAGGGCGTTGGATTAGAGAACCAAGACTGCTTGATTATCAAGCTGTATGCAATCTTGGAAGTCAATTGGAGCGATTGACACAATGGATTCCGCCCGAACGATTACTTATTTTATTGTTGGACGACATAAAAAAATCTCCCCGTATAGAATACCTAAAGGTTCTAAACTTTCTTGGACTACCAGACGATGGGCTCAATAATTTTCAAGTTTTTAATCCAGCTAAGCGAGTGCGCTCAGCGACATTGCAAAAATTGATAATTATTCTCCGTAAAGCTGAACTTGTTACTCGAGCTAGAATGGGTCTAGCACCAAAAAATTCTGTTATCATTCGTGCTCTCAACAGAATCAACAAAGACCCTAGAAAAAGAGAACCGCTACCTGCTGAACTCCGGTGCGAATTGGAACTTTGCTTTGAATCAGAAATAAAAAAACTAGGCGAAATTCTTAAAAGGGATTTATCCCACTGGCTTCAAAATTCCAGGAGCCTATTATGATGCAGCTGCCTAATTTTTTCATTATAGGTGCTCCAAAATGTGGAACTAGTTCACTGGCCGCATGGCTTTCGGGCCATCCGCAAATTTACATGAGCCCAATTAAAGAACCTTTTTATTTTTCGGAAGATATTCAAAATAGAGTGATAACAGAATGGGCAATTTACTTGAGATTATTCTCGAGGGCCAGTAAACAACATCTTCGAATAGGTGAAGCGTCAGCCACCTATCTATTCTCTAAAGTTGCGGTTCCGGCTATTGAGCATACAATTCACACAGGGCAATATATCGTGATGGTGCGCAACCCGGTCGACATGGCCTATTCCTTACATGAACAACAAGTACGGTCGTTCAATGAAAACATAGACGATTTCTATCAGGCATGGTGTCTGGCCCCTAAGCGTCGCGAAGGAAAGCAGGTGCCCCCTGGATGTAAAGATCCCATCCTTTTAGATTACCCTTCATGGTGCCGACTAAGTGAGCAGTTAGAGCGGTTATATACCATTGTACCCAAAGAGCGGGTATTGGTTTTGTTATTGGATGATATGAAAAAGAATCCGCGCCGGGAATATCTGCGAGTGATTAACTTTCTGGGCGTGCCGGATGATGGTCGAAAGGAGTTTCCAGTGCATAACCCTGCTCGGGAGTGGCGCTCTAGGCGTATGGGAAAGGCTATCTACTCACTCGCCCGAATCGTAGCATTGTTCAAGCATGCGGAAGGGCTTCTCCCTAAGCGCAGTTTGGGTATTATTCAACGTTTACAAGGAATCAACACTCGACAGCGACCACGACCCCCACTAGCTCCAGAGGTACGTGCTGAATTAGAGACCTATTTTGCCAAAGATATCATATATCTGGAAAGGTTACTTGGGCGAGACCTTGCGGATTGGCGTTACAGACATCAGAGAGTTTAAATATCACAAACAGGTAAGAATATGTACTCTCCACAGAAAAAATATTCCCAATATATTTTAGGCACGAAATTTGATAGACAGTTAGTCTTTAGCTTAAATAACGATAATCATCCTTTAACAGACCGACTAAGCCTACTTGAAAGAATTGTTGTTGGAAAACGAGTTGTTCATTTAGGATGCACAGACCACTTGGCAATTATAGATGAGAAGATTCGCCAAGATCGCTGGTTACATGCTAGACTCACTCGAAGCGCTCAAGAGTGTCTTGGAATTGACATTGACGGTGATGCGATTGCTTACATACGTTCAAAATATGGTTATGAAAACGTGATTGTTGGAAATATGATATCCGATGATATACCTAAAATACTTGAAGGGGATTGGGATTACCTCATTGCTGGTGAAATACTCGAACATATTGATGATCCGATAGGCTTTTTAACAACGCTTAGACGACGCTATCAAAAGAAGATATTAAGAATAGTTGTCACAGTGCCAAATGCGTTCTATATTGACAATTTTAAGCATGCTATTAGACATCGAGAGATAATCAACTCAGATCATCGCTATTGGTTTACGCCTTATACACTCACGAAATGCATGGTTCTTGCTGGTTACTCTGTTGAGGCATTATATATGTGTCAGTACTTTCCTTGGGTTTTTCAGACGATGTTTTCGTATCCTAAACGAGTGATATTGAGCAAATTCCCATTGTTCCGATCTACATTAGTTTTAGAGGCTACGTTCTCGTAAATAGACACTTTCCGAGTCGGGTTGGAGAACACCAGCTTTCGGGTAAAAGCATGCGACGAACGGCAGAAATGATATGGCACATCTTCTCTCTTGTACTTCTTACAGGAGCTTTCATACCGCTATGGCGGCAGCAGGTACTTGGGGACATTAACCTAAGCGAAGGGGATCCCGTCCAGCGCCTGACCCTTGGCATTGCTTACCTTGGAATCATCTTTATGATCTTGCAACCCCGGAGGACTATTTCTGTAGCGATTCGCGGGAGACTGCTCTGGATCTTATTGAGTTGGGTGTTACTCTCGGCACTTTGGTCTATTGCCCCTCTGATTACCCTCCGGCGAGGATTGGCCGCATGTCTTGGAGCACTATATGGTCTCCTACTAGTGGTACGCTATCCTCCAAAGACCACGCTACGCATACTGGGTACAACATTAGGGATCGTCGTAATAGCCAGTCTTGTAGCGGTGGTTGTTTATCCAATGTGGGGCGTAATGGTAGGAAAAGATGCGGGGGCGTGGCAAGGTGTTATGACTCATAAAAACATACTCGGTCGTACAACTGTACTGGCTACGATAGTTTTTTTTGTCCTGCTGAGAGAAGCAGGGAGAATACAACGGCTTATATTGGCTCTATTGTTAATGCTAGCCGTTGGGGTTCTGATTGGTTCTCGGTCATTCACATCCCTTCTAGCGTTGCTTTTAGCATTTGGTGCATGGTGGTCTATGCACTTTATGGCCAGAATTCACAAAATATTACGAGTTGCCTGCGTTTCTTTTGGAATGGCCATAGCATTGCCTACCGGGTTTCTGATTAGCGCTTATCTAGAAGACGCCGCCTCTCTTTTCGGAAAGAGCCTTACTCTAACAGGACGCATTCCCCTCTGGAATGCTTTGATCCCTTACATACTGGAGCGACCGCTACTCGGGTTTGGATATGGAGCGTTTTGGTTTGGACAAGAAGGGCCTTATTTAGGCATCTGGAATTTACTACCTTGGGAGCCCACCCATGCTCACAATGGTTATCTTGATCTTTGGTTAGAGGTTGGTTTTGTAGGAATGGTGTTAGGGACGGCATTGGTTCTCTTTGTATTGTTTCGGACAGGAAGATTTTTGCTAAAAGAAAAGCGCAACCATGCCAACCAGCCCCTATATAACGCAGGTTTTCTATTTTCCGTATCATTTCTATTTCTCAATGGCGCTTATGCTCTATTGATGGAATCTAGATTAGGAACAGCAATCTATTGGGTTTTCCTCGTCGTTGTGTATTTCTATTTAATTTCAGAGGATATGTCCCCTCAAAAAGGACTGAATGAGGTCACTTAGAAGATGAAGCGTCATGTACTTATCTACCGCAACCATCTTTTGCCGATCTCGGAGACTTTCATATACAATCAAACCTTGCTTCTCAACCAGTACAAGGCGTTTCTTCTAGGGAGCAAACTATCCAGTGAACCCCGCATCTCACTGCCTAATGATCGTATGTTTCTGATAAATACAGGTAACAAACATGGATGGCTGCGGGAGTTTGGTTTCAAAGTTTTCGGATGGATACCGCCAGATGTATTACATTGGATCCAAGAACGAAGTCCTTCGCTGATACACGCACACTTTGGGCCAGACGGTTTGATTTCAATTCCCATAGCAGAAAAACTACAATTACCTCTGATCGTCACCTTTCATGGAAGAGATGCCACGCTAAAACCTCAATTTGCAAACAACTATACTCACAAAAAACTTATATGGCAGAAATTAAAACTCATAAAGCGTGCAAATCTCTTTATTGCAGTATCTGATTTTATACGGCAACGCTTAATTGAGCGGGGATTTCCTGAACAGCGAATAGTAACCCACTATATTGGAGTAAATGTAAGTCAATTCAAAAACACTCCCAACCCAGAGCATGATCCATTGGCTCTCTTCGTTGGAAGGCTGGTCCCCAAAAAGGGGTGCGAATTCTTGATACAAGCCTTTCGAGAAGTGGCCAAAGCAATACCCTCAGCCAAATTGGTAATAATCGGAGACGGGACCGAACGAGAAAAGCTTGAAAAACTTGCCGCTGAGTTCCTGAACTTGAGACAAAATTGCATTTTTTTAGGCGCGCAGTCTCACAAGACCGTACGCCATTATATGAGAAAAGCATGGGTACAATGCGCTCCCAGTATTACCGCCCCCAGCGGCGACTCTGAGGGATTGCCAATCGTTGTGCTTGAGGCAATGGCATCGGGAGTACCAGTGGTTGCATCGCGTCATGCGGGCATCCCCGAGGCTGTTATCCACGGCGAAACGGGCTTTTTAACTGAGGAAGGGAATATCCAGGAAATAAGTAAACGGCTTTACACCTTGCTCAACGACCGCGATCTATGCAGGCGAATGGGTACAGCAGGAAGACGTCAAGTAGAGAAAAAATTCAGCCTTGAGCGTCAAAACCGTAAACTTGAAAAAATCTATAACCAAATTGTTGTAGAACATAGTTGTCATGAATAGGCAAACACGGCGCCTAGCATACTTATCCGGTGCGCCGCGAGTATCCACATCGCCAGACGCTGTGCTCTCGGGGCCACGTACGCATGTAATGGGTGTGATTCGCGGGTTTGAGCAGTTAGGGTGGGAAGTAAAACCCTTTATCGTGGGGGATAAGGTACCTCGCCACTGGGTAGTTGAGGAACGAACAGAAGATGCGCTCCGTGCCAGCTATGTCAAGCGAGTCGTAGCTGATATACTCCGGATACAGATGGGTGTATTAAATGGATGGCGCGCCCAAGGAGAACTTCGCGCGGTGGATTGGGTCTACGAGCGATTCGGAGCCTTTCAGATGCTGGGAAGATGGTTTCAACGGCGAGGGATCCCTTGGATTCTTGAAACCAACGCACTACTATATCGTGAGGCTGTGCAGGATCGAAACACGATCGCGCTTTCCAAGCTCCTCAGGGCTTTCGAACAAGAGGCATACCGTCGGTGTGATGTGCTGATTTGTGTCAGCCAAGCGCTGGCTGATATAGTGATCTCCGAAACTGGCGTGCGTCCAGAGAAAGTAGTGGTCTTACCAAATGGGGTTGATACAACCCATTTCGATCCAGAGCGTCATAAAGGAAAGCGATTTTTTCGGCAATCCACGCTGGGTTTCGTCGGCCACCTGTCAACATGGCAAAGGTTAGATCTTTTGATTGAAGCATTGGCTGAACTGCGTTCCGAAGGGGTTGATATAAATCTCGTAGTAGTTGGAGAAGGCCCTATGCGGGTTGCATGGGAGGAATTTTCTCGTAGTTTAGGCCAAGCCGATTACATACGTTTTCTGGGTAGAGTGCCTTGGACTGAGGTACCTGCTTATATCGCCGGGTTTGACCTGGGTTATGCCGGCGCTGTCCCTCTCTCGTCAGGTTCCATGTATCTTTCTCCTCTAAAACTCTATGAGTATATGGCCATGGCAAAGCCAGTAATTGCCTCCGCGTACGAAGATGCCAGAACTGTAATTCGTGCCGGTGAGACTGGGTATTTGTTTCAGCCAGAAGATAAACAAGATTTGAAACGAGCTCTTAGAACTGCCTTGAACACACGTGAATCCTGGCCTGAAATTGGAAAGAAAGCCCGAATTGAAGTTGTAAATAGACATAGCTGGACAGCTCGAATTCAGGATGCAATCCCAAAGATCGAAACTATTTTAGAAAAAAAATATGGAAAGCCTTACCTTGCTGGGAGTCGAGGTTAATCCCTTTACAATCTCACAGCTGAATAATCTCATTACTCAAGCTGTGATTCACAACAAGAAATGGATTATTGCTAACCATAATCTTCACAGCATCTACCTGTATCACAGGGAACCCGAGATGCGCCAAATTTATGCGTTGGCCAAGGTTATTCACATCGATAGCATGCCGCTCTTGCAATGGGGAAAACTACTCGGCTATCCGCTCGAGAAAGATCAGCGAGTCACATACGTTGACTGGCTCTCTCCCCTACTTTCTCTGGCGGAAAAACAAAACTGGCGAGTTTACTATCTCGGGGGGAAACCAGGGGTTGCTGCTACAGCGGCCGGCATGTTGAAAAAAAACTTCCCTGGCCTGACTGTGCAAACCTATCATGGCTATTTTCAAAAAAACGGCAGCGAGAACGAAAAGGTAATCGAGGCCATTCGAAGTTTTCATCCCCATATTCTCATGGTGGGTATGGGAATGCCGATCCAGGAAAAATGGATCGTGCAAAATCTGGATCAACTTTCAGTGAATGTCATATTGACCGTAGGCGCTTGTTTCGACTATATCGCCGGGGCGATCCCCTCTCCACCGCGTTGGATGGGACGAATGGGGCTCGAATGGCTTTACAGACTCATCAGCGAACCTGGCAGGCTCTGGCGACGATATCTGGTGGAACCCTGGTTTTTACTTCCTTTTTTGATAAACGATATCTTTCGGCAATTGCACAAAAAGAGGCAATTTTAGCAGTGAACCAGCTAACAAGCTGAGCCACTCATCTATTCCTACTTTAAACAATCACCGCTTGCCAACCCTTCCAGCAGAGGTATAATAGCGGAGGAGATCAAACCATCAGGGAAACCCATCCCTTCCCACGAGAAGCAAAAAACTCATCCGGGGTCGCTGTGTTCAGACGTTTTTCCACCAACTACGCCATCCTCTCCATGTTCCTGGACGCAGGCTTGATCGCGGCTGCCCTCATGGCTGCCAACCGCTTGCGCCCGTTGCTCAATGCCCTACCCTTTGCCGTAGAACTCAACCGCCCCATCGTCCCCACCCCCCTCTATCCCATTTTCGCATTTATCTGGGTGGCCATTCTTTTCATGCACTCGGTTTACGACGGGCGGCGGAACGTTTACGTTTTCGACGAAATCACCAACCTGTCCATTTCCTCCGCGCTGGCCGCGGTCTCCCTGGCTGGCACGTTATACTTATCGTATCGCGACGTTTCCCGCGTCCTCTTCCTGGCATTCGTGCTGCTGGCTTACATCTCCTTGGTGGGCTGGCGCCTGCTCGCCCGGCTGATCTTCCGGCTGAGAGCCGTTCCACCCCAGACACGGAGGGTGCTCATCATCGGGGCCGGGCCTGTGGGCCAGGAACTCAAAAACCAGATCAATCGCCGGCCTTATCTGGCCCTCAACGTGATCGGCTTTCTGGACGACAACCCCTCCAAATGGGCGCGCGATCAAAATGTGCTCGGCTCCCTGGACCACGCCGCCAAAATTGTCGAACGGAACCATATAGACGACGTTGTGATCGCGCTGCCGCGCCACGCATACGAGCGCGTCAACCAAATCATCGCCGAGCTGCACAAAATGCCGGTGAAAGTGTGGGTCATCCCCGACTACTTCCACCTGGCGCTGCACAAAGCCACCATCGACGAATTCGCCGGCCTGCCCATGCTGGATTTGCGCGCGCCGGCTCTAAACGATTACCAACGTTTCGTCAAGCGCATGTTCGATCTGACGCTAACACTCCTGATTATGCCCTTCGTATTGCCGATTATGGCCCTGATCGCCCTCGCCATCCGGCTGGAGGGGCCGGGGCCCATTTTCTTCCGCCAACAGCGAGTCGGTGAAAACGGCAAACTGTTCGAAATGCTCAAATTCCGCTCGATGGTGCCGGACGCAGAGCAGCGGCTGGAAGAGATCATCCAGCGGGACGAGCACGGCAACCTCATCCACAAAACCAACAACGACCCGCGTGTCACACGGGTGGGGAAATTTCTCCGTCGTACCAGCCTGGACGAGCTGCCCCAACTCTTCAATGTTCTCAAGGGGGAGATGAGTCTGGTCGGCCCCCGTCCCGAGTTGCCCTTTCTGGTCGATCAGTACGAACTCTGGCAGCGCAAACGCTTTGCCGTCCCGCAGGGCATCACCGGCTGGTGGCAGATCAATGGCCGCAGCGACAAACCCATGCATCTCAACACCGAAGATGACCTCTACTACATCCACCACTATTCGATTTTACTTGACCTGCAGATCATGCTCAAAACCATCTGGGTGGTCCTGCGCGGCAAGGGGGCCTATTAGGGGTGCAGAAGTTGAGTAACCCACCGGCTTCAGAACGAAACATTTTACAGAAGCATCGCTCATTGGCGATGCTTCTTCTCGTCGGCTTGATACATGGCTTGATTTATGTCACCATCATGCCGCCCTGGCAGCACTACGAAGAACCCGTCCACTTCGAATTCGCCTGGATGATCGCCGAACGAGGCCGGATCCCCAATCCGGATGAATACAACCAAAACCTGCGCAGAGAAATTGCCGCCTCCATGATCGAAAACGACTTCTTCGTAAACATGGGCCGCCCTAATCTATTAACCCCAGCCCCCTGGATCGGCATCCCGCAAACCGAAGACGCCCCTCTCTACCACATCATCATATCCCTTCCTTTAATATTTCTGAAATACACCGCTGTAGAGCTACAGATGTACGTCGGGCGCGTCGTCTCTCTGACCATGTACCTGGGCACCATTCTGGTAGCCTACGCCATCACGGGCGAACTCACCCAAGAGAACAATCCACTGCGGTGGCTGATCCCCCTGTTCATCAGCCTGATACCGGCATTTACAGACCTGATGACAGCGATCAACAATGACGTCGGAGCCACCCTGATCTTCTCGCTGTTCTTGTGGGCCGGGGTGCGATTGCTTTTGCGAGGCTTCACAATTTGGCGAGCGGCATCGCTGATTCTCGCCGCAACCCTCAGCCTCTTCACCAAAAACACTGTGCTCGTTGCCGTCCCCCTGGCGGGCCTCTGTTTCCTGTTTCTGGCAGCACTGAAATCCCATCCAACATGGCGAAAAGCGGCCCTCCCGACATTCCTGGTGTTTCTACTGGTGGGCGTTGCCCTGATCTTTTCGTTCCGTGATGCTGCTTTTTGGTACCGAAGAAAACCCACACGCCAGCAATATATTCCCACACGCACAAAACAAGTGGATGCGCCCCTCGGGGAGGCAGCAATCGAAATACGCTTCGAGCCCGCTGAGGAAAAGAGTTTGACCCTTTTTCAACCCCTTACATCAGAAAACGTTGCACAACTGCGAGGAGCAAAGGCCACACTGGGCGCGTGGATTTGGGCCTCGGAACCGCTGGAAATACGCACACCCTACCTGTGGATCGATGGTTCCTTCACCCCCCAACTGATCCAGATCACCACAAAGCCCACGTTCATCGTACAGACGGAGTTCATTCCCGACGACGCGGAAAGCATTCTACTGGTGCTTACCCCTCTCCAGTCAGGGTTTGATCGCCCGGTGTCGATTTATTACGACGGCTTGGTTTTGACAAGAGGAGAATTTGCTCCAGGTGAGCCGCCATCCTTTTTCAGCCCTACAGGGGAGGATGGAGAATGGGGAGGCAGAAACTTCGCAAACCTGCTGCGCAACCCCTCGGCTGAAAAGACCTGGTTGACCATCAAACCGGCGGTCTTGCAAAGCCTGAGTTCGCGATCTGCGATCTCGCCCTATGCGCTTCCCGCAATGCAGGACACCCAAATGACGTCGGCACTGTACCGACGCACCATACGCAATCTTTTCCAATCTTTCTGGGCCAGATTTGCCTGGAACCAGATCGCCCTGCCCGTATCCTGGTATTCGTCACTTGCCCTTCTGACCGCCACCGGCGTTTTAGGGGCCGTTGCCGGAGGCTATAAACGCTGGAAAACCAAATGCCTGCGTTGGAAATTTGCCGTTTCCTGGTTCACCCTGGCAGCCGGGCTGGTATGGCTGGCCGCGCTGGTCCGCCAAAATCTCCCCTTTTGGGGCCTAAACCTGTTTATCCCCGGCGCGCGGTATGCATACCCCGCCATCATTCCCACCACGTTCATCCTGGCAGGCGGGTGGGCAACCATCGCGGATTTCTCCAAATATAGGCGCGTTGTTTGGGGGCTATTATTGGCCCTGTTCCTCGTGCTGGATGTTTACTCCATAGTTACCATTGTTGAGTATTATCGTGTCATTGGAAAATAATTGCTTGACATCTATTCTACGGGTGGCTATAATGCCTCTATAAGATGCGGGTGTCGCCAAGTGGTAAGGCAGTAGCTTCCCAAGCTACCATTCGTGGGTTCGAATCCCATCACCCGCTTTCCGCCTCGCCCACCAGGCAGGTGGGCTCAACCAAAGCCTTCTAGCCCAACGCCACTGTCAACAGCTTAAACCAAGCTGTAATGCTTGTGTTATGAAAATCGCTCGGCCAGACATTACAATCTGGTGGGAGGCGTTTTGCATATGCCCAGTCACACGATTCTTTATATAGAAGACAACCTCGAAAATCGCATCCTTATCCGCCGAATTCTTACCGCCGAAGGGTATGCCGTGCTAGAAGCCGAACACGCCAACCAGGCCCTCGAAATTATCCGGGACAAGGTTCCAGACCTGATCCTGATGGACATCAACATGCCGGAAATCGACGGATATACCCTGACATCAAAAATCAAAAGCCTGCCTGAACTCGCAGATGTCCCCATCATCGCCCTGACCGCCAACGTAATGAAGGGTGACCGGGAGCGCATACTTCAAGCTGGTTGCGATGATTATATCCACAAACCCATTGATGTCGATCAACTCCCCCTACAAATCGCTAACTGTTTGAAGAGGTAAAAATGCCCAACTCCCAGGCACACGCAGAAGACCCCCAAACCTCGAATAAACCACACAGGCAGCCCATTGCCCCCCAGGACGCGACTGTATTAGTGGTCGAAGACAATGTCTCGAATTTCGTTTTGATCGCGCGAATGCTTGGCTACATGGGTATTCACTGCGAGTGGAAGACATCGGGCTACGAAGTGGTGGAATACGCCGATACCCTGCCCCGGCTGGACCTCATTTTGATGGACATCCGCCTCCCCTACGAAGATGGCTATGAAGCCTTGAGCAAAATTCGCTCCTCCCCCTCCCTGAAAGACACACTGGTCGTGGCCGTAACCGCAGAGGCCAGCGTAGAGCAAATGAACAAAGCCAAAGCTGCTGGCTTTGATGGCTTTTTGGGAAAACCGCTCGATCCGGACCGCTTCCCGGATCAGATTCGCCGCATTCTGGCAAACGAGGCCGTCTGGGAAATGTAAGAACATGGAACGTCTCTACAATTGGCTGCTTCCAGCCAACCTGAAAGAAGAAGACCGCTCTCTTGCTCGTCTGTTGATCGCCATCCTGCTCCTTTTGCAGGCGGGAATGTTGTTCGTATTGCTATTCACCTATCTGGATGGCGATTTGCCATCGCTGGCTGCAATAGGCTTCACCAATATCGGCGTCTTGATCACCATCATCATCTTCAAACTCGGCTATCTGACCGTCACCCAATACGCCGTTCCGCTCATCGGCTGGCTGGCCGTTTCTTACCTCACCCTGGCAACAGACGACCGCATCAAAGACGTTCAGATTCTGGGCTACCCCATCGTTGTCATGTTCGCCACCCTGCTGATAGGGCGGCGCGGAGGAATGGTCTTCGCAGCCCTATCCTCACTTTCCTACATTGGCATCTCCTATGTCCAGAGAGTTGGGATCGTGCCATTCGACCTGGCCGACAGAGTCAAATTGCTGGATGCGTTCTCCGCTTCGGTGCTCTTCTTTATCATTGCCGCCACCCAAGACGTGATCTTCAACAACCTGCTGGCAACCATCCAACACTCGCGCCAGACCGAACGCTCCCTCAGCGAGGCCATACAGCAATTGCAGACCATGCAAGCCACCCTCGAACAAAAAGTCCAGGAGCAAACCGCCCACCTGCAAGCCACCAGCGAAATCGCCAGAGTTGCCAACGCATCACTCGACCAGGACGAGATCATTCACCAAGTCGCCCACCTGGTTGCTGATCAATTCGGATACTGCTACACCGCCATCTTCCTCACAGACCCTACCGAGGAACGCGCAAAACTGATAGACGCAGCCGGAAAAACAGACAACGCCCCCCTGCCTCCCGGCGAACACATTCACATTGACGCCGCGAACCCCATCGGAAAAGCCATTCACACACGCCAAACCGTCGTGCTAAACGCTGCCGATCACAATCACAGCGCCTCCCCCGAATTCTCCCACCTTCATCCTGACGCCCAATCCAAAATCGTTCTGCCACTCGTGGCTGGCGACCGTGTGCTCGGCGCCCTCGACATTCACACCGAAAAACCGGCCTTTACCTCCGCCGAAATCGAAACCTTACAAAACATTGCCAGCCAACTGGCCCTCTCTCTCAATAACACACGCCTGTTCCAGGAAACTCAGGCACATCTCCACGAATTAGACATTCTCTATCAAACCAGCCAAACCATCATTACCGCCACCGAACTCGACGAGGTGTTACGCTCCATTTCCACCCAAATGATTAAAGTGGCAGATGCCCAATCGTGCGCCATCTCCATCTGGGACAAAGATACCGACCACATCGCAACACGGTTCGACTTCTCTACACTCGACGATTACGAAACCGACGCCATCGGTACGCGTTACGCCCTCCAAGACTACCCCGCCACCGCCCGCGTCCTGAAAAACAAACAGATGATCGTCGTGCGCGCCGATGATCCCGAAGCCGATCCGGCTGAACTCGAATGGATGCACCAAAACGGCGTAAAAACTCTGGCTATGTTCCCCCTCATCATCGCCGGACGGGTGATCGGCCTGGTGGAATTACAAAACCATCAGAAGTGCTACGACCTGACCGCTCAACAAATCCACATCCTCGAAACCATCAGCTATCAGGCAGCAGCCAGCATACAACACAGACAGGTTCTGGAACAAACCCAACAATTAGCCCGCCGTGAGCGCGTCATCAACCAGATCGTCTCCCAAATCCAACAGAGCGTGGACGTGGAAGGCATCCTCACCACCACCCTCCGGGAACTCAGAAAATTCCTCAACATCCAGGAAGCCACCATACAATTGGGAACAGAAAAAGAATTGCTGGAGACCACCCCGCTCAAACGACAAAACGGCCGGGAGAACCCGCCATGAACAACCTGCCCATCGTCCGAGCGTTCCTCAACCTCAAAATTCGGACTAAGCTCATCCTGACCTTTCTCACCATCACACTGATCCCGCTGATGGTGCTGACATATTTGAGCGACCGGGCCACACGCGCTGCCCTGACCCAATCGGCGAACAATGCCCTTTTTTCAGTAGCTTTGCAAACCGCCGCCAGCATCGACACATTCATCCGCGATAACATCAAAACCATCAATATCGCGACCCAACAGCCCATCTTGCGGGAATACCTCAGCCTAAACCATCAGGAGAGAGCCAACAGCCATGAGGAAGAGGGGGCCCGCCAAGTGTTATCCAACCTGCACAATCTAAACCTTCGCCAAGACCCCGACAAACCCTACCTGCACGGCTACACCCTCCTAGATCGCGAAGGCACTGTGCTGCTCGATACCCACGTCCCCTTGAGCAGCGAAACCAACCCCTTCATCGGGCGAGACTGGTCGGATCGCAGCTATTTTCTGCAACCCCTATTCACCCGCAAACCCTATAGCTCCGAAATCGAAATGCCCGTAGAAGAGGACGAGGAAGCCGGCATTTACTTCTCCGCGCTGGTCACCAACGAAGAAAACCAGCCTCTGGGCGTGCTGGTCGCACACTACAGCAGCCAAGTCATTCAAGACCTGATCGCCGAGAAAAACGATCTGGCAGGAGAAGGCTCTTTTGGCGTGCTCTTCGACGAGAACTTCATCCACCTAGCACATGGCACACGGCCAGACGTAATCTTCACAACCATCACCCCCATGACACCCGAACGTCTGGCGGCACTGCAAAAGGCCAGACGGCTACCCGACCGGCCGGCATCCGAACTTTTTCTCGACCTACCCGAGCTATACCAGAATCTCTCCGCCATCGTGCGAAACCCGGTCTTCCAGGCCGAAGATGTAGCCGCAGGCCAGTTCAGTTTCGAAGCACAGGATATCGCCACCGGGGAATCCACCAACCAGGTAGCCGTGGCACGCATGGAAACCAAAAGGTGGCTGGTGGCCTTCTTTCAACCCCAGGAGATCTTTCTCGCCCCTGCCAACCAACAAACGACCAGTATTTTGCTGATCTCCGGCCTGATCGTAGCCGGAACCGTCGGTGCAGCGGTCCTGGCGGCCCAACGACTGTCCACACCGCTTACACGCTTGACCCAGGTCGCCGAAAGAGTTGCGGAGGGCGATCTATCCATCCGCGCAGAAGCGGATAGCAAAGACGAAATCGGCACGCTGGCGCAAACATTCAACGCCATGACGGACCGCCTCCAGCTGACCCTTGCAGGGCTGGAACAACGCGTGGAGGAGCGCACAGCCCTATTGCGCGTCAGCGCAGAAGTCGGCCGGGCTGCCAGCTCGATTCTAGACCCCGATGAACTGATCGAACAGGTCGTCCACCTGATCACCGAACAATTTGGATACTATTATGCTGCCATCTTCCTGGTAGACGAATTTGGTGAGTGGGCCGAGTTGAAAT